>Ga0265295_1006223_pt1 | contig 14588 bp, 14 predicted proteins | sample Munlansysbiofilm_FD_192503 | JGI IMG/M metagenome (GOLD analysis project Ga0265295, IMG submission 192503) | Leachate microbial communities from a municipal landfill in Southern Ontario, Canada - Methane capture system biofilm | ecosystem: Engineered > Solid waste > Landfill > Unclassified ... | reverse complement strand
TACAACATTGTCAATTCTACTCTTTATTTACTTATAAGTAAAACTAGATGATTTTATCGCAAATTTTTACTATTTATAAATAAAAAAACTCCCTAGTGCATAAGGGAGTTTTAAGTGTGATAATTATCTATTTATCTTCAGGTGGAGCTTCGTTTGTTTGAGTCTTATTTTTAACATTTAGTTTGAGAATTTCGTTTTTCTTTTGTTCAAACTCTTCCTTGGTGATTATTTCTTTATCTAACAAGTCTTTCCAAACTAAAATATCGGTAGGTTGAACGGGTTCAGTTGTCTTTACTCCGAACATATCAAAGACGATATTAGCTAGAATAATACCTAGTACTGCTATCGCTCCGATTAATCCAAATATCGGTCCAGCATTAATAACGGCCGGGTCTCCCAAAGCTTTGACGGCATCGACGGCAAGTGCAAAGGTGTATAAATTAAGCACCGCCATCCCGATTCCCAAGCAATAACCGATAATGGTTAGTTTTTTATTATTATTCAAAGAAAGCAATGCCACAAATGGAAGTGCTAAAATGTAAATGACGGCTCCGCCTATCCAGTCATTGGCAATAATTGCACCATAGATTCCTATCGAAGTGCCACTGATAGAAATGGTGGGAAGCAAGACCGACAATCCCAAAATGGCCAGTCCTACAATTAATGTGATTTGAAAAGCTTTTTTCATAAAAGTCTCCTTTATGTAATTATTTTATCATTTGCAACCGCCCGTGTCGCTCAAATTTTAAAAAAGAAAAACCCTGGTAGGGTCTAATTAAGTGGTGCCCACGGCCGGAATCGAACCGGCATGGCTGTTAACCGATGGATTTTGAGTCCATTGCGTCTACCAGTTCCGCCACGTGGGCAACGTAATTAATTATAAGATATTACTAGAAGAAATAAAGAACAAATTGACGATCTTTATGTAAAATAAATCTAGAACGTTTCTTTTCCTTTTAGTATCAATTCTGGCGCTTTGTTCACAACTTTAATATTCGCATCGACCGAATGAGTTAAAAATACACTAGAACCAATCGTCACATGGTCTCCGATAATAGTATCTCCACCTAAAATGGAGGCACCAGAATAAATGGTGACGTGGTCACCCACTGTAGGGTGTCGTTTCTCACCGCGCATCTTACGACCCGCAGACAAAGAAATTGCACCAAGTGTAACGCCTTGATATATCTTCACATGATGTCCGATATTGGCTGTTTCGCCAATGACAATTCCCGTACCGTGATCGATGAAGAAATATTCGCCGATTTCAGCACCTGGATGGATATCAATTCCGGTTTTACTGTGGGCGATTTCCGCCATCATTCTGGGAATAAGGGGAACGTCTAATTTATGGAGTTCGTGAGCAATTCGATGAATGAAAATAGCATAAAATCCGGGATAAGTTAAAATGATTTCTTGAACCGATTCGCAAGCGGGATCGCTAGCGAAAGTCATCTCGATATCTGTCATCAAAATCTCTTTAACTCTATTAAGAGATGCAAAGAACAAATCAACCTTCTCTTCTTCGATTTTGATGCATTTAGTGAGAGTTTTACGGCATTTTGCCTCACATTTACGCGGATTTCTCACTTTTACAAAATAATTGGGGAAGAAATGATTTCTGATTATTTCGAGAAATTTTTCAATTCTTTTGTGTTTTGGGACATCGTTAAAATTTACTGTTTTTAGTTCCATTGATATCGCTCTCCTGTATCTGGTAATATGACCACTATTTTCTTGTTTTTGTATTTTCCATCCTTGGCTAAATCGATAGCCGCTTTTAGTGCCGCACCTGAAGATATACCCACTAACAATCCTTCTTGTTTGACCATTTCTCTAGCGCATTCAATAGCGTCTTCATCGTCTACTGTAACTACTCGATCTACGTACTCGAGATTTAACACTTCTGGGATAAAGTTAGCACCTATTCCTTGGATTTTGTGCTTTCCTGTTATTCCTTTATTTATAAGAGGTGAACTAGCGGGTTCTACGCCGATAATTTCGGTTTTGAGTTTCTTTTCTTTAAAGAATCTTCCAATCCCGCTTATCGTTCCGCCGGTTCCAATTCCCGCGACGATTACATCGACGTCTTTTAAGTCTTTGTATATTTCTTCTGCGGTATTTAGGTAGTGGACTTTGGGATTGGACAAATTGACAAATTGTCCAAAAATAATACTTCCAGGTATAGAAGCTTTTATCTCTTCTGCTTTATCCACTGCCTCTTTCATTCCACCTTCCACTAAAACTAACTCGGCGTTATAGGTTTTAATTAAGTTACGGCGTTCGATGGACATCGAACTGGGCATTACAATAACCGCTTTATAATCGAAGTAATTTGCTAGTGCCGCTAGTGCAATACCAGTATTACCACTCGTGGGCTCGATTATAGTAGTGCCTTTTTTAATAACTCTTGCAGTTTGATAATCTTTCAACATTTGTAGAACGGGACGATCTTTAACACTGCCTACAGGATTGGCTTTTTCTAGTTTTCCATATAGTTCAACATTTAGTCCGTGGACTTGTTTAATTTTATCCAATTTCACTAAAGGAGTGTTTCCGATTAATTCAGTTATATTTTTGTAAATCATTTTATACCTCGCGTTTTTTTGTTTTTGGTTTATGTGCTAGAAATAATTATACCTATCTATTTACATCATAAATAGCAAAGTCATAATTTATTTAATTTTGCTATATCCAAACATCTAAACACGTTGTAAAGTTTTGCATAAATTAAATTTAAGTAATTTTGTTTCTATGATACATTTATATTGTTGCCTAGGGGGTAAAAATATGAAAACAAAAAGCATGGTTCCGTTTTGGGTAGTGGGAGGTCTCACTATTGCTGTAAATTTATTCGTGGTAATTATGATGAGTGTAGTCATTTTCGGCGCTATACAAAATATCGATTCTTTTGAAGAAATTGTTCCTATTATTTTTGGTCCGGGACTTTTGATTTGGAGAGTTTTATCTTCGATTATAAGCACAATATCGTTTGTTATGGGGATAGTCCACCTTGTCTTTTACTCGGGAAATAAATTTACAAACAACGAATCAAAAGTTACTCACGCTTTATACCAATTCTTTTTTGGACTTGGACTAATAGGTTTGATCATCACTTTAGTTATCAATCCACAAGGTAACAACACTCAATCTAGTTAAAAATTGACAAAAAAGTTTTTAATAACACATAAATTAAACAAATATCCGATCTGAGCGTTTTTTTATCTTTATAAAAGCGGGGTAAAGAGTCGACTTAAATATCCGAGGAAGATCTTGAATTTGGATATTTTTTTAATGCTCGTTTCGTCAATTAGATTGCTCTTATTAAAGCAACTTTCTAAATCTTCTTTGATTATTAAAGCGGTCTTGGGATCATACGCAAATACGGCATTTTCAAAGCTCAAATAAAAACTTCGATAATCGAGATTAATAGAACCCACTACAAAGACGACATCATCACTAAGAATTACTTTAGCGTGATTAAATCCCGGTGTGTATTCGTATACTTTTACACCGACATCTATAAGTTCTTTATAGTGAGATTTGGCGATATTGTTGGGCATCTTTTTATCTGGTATAAAGGGCACTAAGATTCTTATTTCGACTCCGCGTTTGCTCGCGTATTTAAGTGCGTTCATAAAGTCGCTTTCGATAACTAGATAAGGTGTCGATATGTAAACATATCTGACAGCCTTATTTATGATATCAATATAGACATCATAGCCGACATCTTCGCTGTCGACTGGCGAATCGCTAAAGGGTGCAACAAAGTTTTTAGTATTTGGAAATTGCTTTTGTTCGTAGACGATATAATCTTCTTTTTTAAGAGGGGTTTTAGAAAACATATCCCACATAGCAAGAAAAGTTAATGTGAAGGAATTGACACTTTCACCTTCGACTTTTATAACGGTATCTTTCCAATATCCAAAACGTCTGATTTTATTTATGTATTCATCGCCAATATTGAGTCCACCGGTATAAGCTATCACTCCATCGACGATAATCGATTTACGGTGACTTCTATTATTCTCTCGATGAAATACAGATGTTTCTAAGGGTTTAAATACCCTTGTTTCTATTCCAATCTTTCTTAAAAATCTTTTGTACGAACGAGGGACTCCGGTGATTTCATTAAAGCCATCGTACATGAATTTAACTTCAACTCCACTTTTTACTTTTTCTACTAAAATATCGAGTATTTCCTGCAAAAACCATCCATCTTTGACAATAAAGAACTCAATAAAGATAAATTTCTTGGCGTTTCTTAATGATTCTAGAATGGATTCAAGTGAATCTTCTCCACTTGGGAAATAAGTCAAATTATTGTTTTGATATAATGGCGCGCTAGCGGATGAAGATAGATATCTAGCGAGCCCTGAATATCTTGGATCGATTGCATCGAGCTTTTCAATAACGCCTTCTTCTTGCTTTTGAATGCTTTTAATTTCAGTTCGTTGAACTCTGTCTTTCTTTCTCAAAAGCGGAACGTGGAAATCGATTCTAATTAGAAGATAAATTGCCGCTCCAACAATTGGTAAAAGAGTAATGACAATTAACCACGCTGTTTTATATGGTTGCTGTGATGAAGAGGCCATAACGACAATTAGCGCAACGATGCGAAGCGCTAAATCTAGCCAATAATAAATATAGTATTTTTCATACAAATATAGAGCGCTTAAAACAATGATTACAATCTGTGCAAGAAAAAGAAATACAATCAAAGTGTTGAATGAGAATATTCTCTCAAACACTCCGGCTTTATGGACGTATTTTTTCTTTTTTGTTTTCACCCTTCTATTGTAATAGAAAAAAATAATTTATGATAAAAAATTTAAATCTTTTAAAAGCAATTTCGATAATTAAACTTATTAAGATAGACTAAACCAAAGATGATCAAAGGTGCTTCGCCGCTATTTTCGGCTCTTTTGCTTTTGAAAGACCGATTCCACTTGTAATTCAGTTCACTAAAAGATTAACCCACACAAGCATCCCAATCATTACCGAGGTTTTTCCTTCTTTTTTTGTTTTTTATTTTGAGTTTTCTTATTGCCTGAATTTTATCGCAACTGCTAATTTTGACCATACACAAAGGCGAACAATTTAAGTTATTTATTCTGGAAGGGGGAGCGGGTTTTAATAAAATTACATGATTTCATTAACGGGTGCGACCCCCTATATTGGCCACTTAATTTTTAATTTGCGTGTGATTTTAGTTGGCGGTTTTATGGTTTGAGGCATCCAAGCGGTACAACAAAAATTCCATCCTCACGCTGATAAGCTAATTCAGTGTTTGTTATTACCATCATAAAAGACGGTTTGGATCCGATAACTATCTCTTGCAATTTTAATAAATTTCTAGCCGCTTTTTCGAGTTCGTTTCCGCCAAGTTTTACTTCAATAGCACCCCACCTTCCGTCACCAAGTTCAACAATAAGATCAACTTCTAAGCCACTTGTATCGCGGTAGTAAAAAACATTCCCTCCTAAATAGGATGCATAAACGCGTACATCGCGCGTAACAATTGATTCAAAAAAGAAACCAAATAGTTTAAAGTCATGTTTAAGTTTTTCTGGCGTTAGGCCAAGTGAGGCAATAGCAATACTTGGGTCAACAAATTGTTTCTTACTTGTACTGCGAATCGTAGAGGCACTACGAATATTTGGTGACCACGCGTGGACATTTTCAATAATGTAGAGTCGTTCAAGAGCATTAAGGTAGGTAAGGTAGGTCTTAGCATCAATATTAATACCTTCACCGCTTTGATCTGCATATATTGTTTTATCCGTTGCTAGTGTTGATATGTTTCGTCCGTAACTTTGAATAAAACGTGTAAATTTCCTTCTATCTTTACGCACACCATCAACCTCTTCAGCATCACGATTAATAATACTAATTAGCAAATCATTTGGCACTCTTAATTGCGAATTTTCATCTAACCCAAGAATACCTGGCCAACCACCACGGCAAATTAGATTAGCAATGTCATTTAAAGAAACTTTTGAACGAACTGGTTTAATTTTTTGAGCGTCGAAAAGTTCTGCTAATGAAACATTACCTAGTGAATCCTCGCTTTCAAAAAGACTCATTGGACGCATGTAAACACTATTAATTCTCCCGGTGCCTGTATGCGAAGTTTTAACTGTTTGTTTTTTTGTTGAGCCTGTTAAAAGATATGCACCTTTTAAATTCCGCTCATCAATATCGAGACGAATAAAATCCCATATTTCAGGAACTTCTTGCCATTCGTCAAATAAGATTGGTAACTCTCCGGCTAAAACTTCCTCTTTAGAAATGGATACTAGCGTTTGATATTGTTTTTTAATAATTGGGTTTTGAAATTTAATGATAGTCTTAGAAAAAAGCATTGCGGTTGTTGATTTACCCACCCATTTTGGACCTTCAATGTAAACCGCACCACTATAAGCAAGTTTTTCTTTAATCTCTTTCTCTAAAAGTCGTGGTTTATAATTTTGCATATCCTTATCTGCTCCCTTTTCTGCCATTATTTTATACAAAAAATAAATGTTTGTAAAGTCAATTCCTAAATTTATAAGTGTTTTATTCCCAAAAATATAAGCACTTTGTTCCCAGAAAAATAAAAATGGCCTTGATTACTCTATCAAGACCAGTGTGCTCATTTGGCGTGCTTGATGGGATTCGAACCCATGACCTCAACCTTCGGAGGGTTGCACTCTATCCAGCTGAGCTACAAGCACATGTAAAATTATTCAGCTACAGCTACAGCGGGTGGAGGTGTCACGATAACGTATGTTTCAAACCATTCGGTGAATCCACTTAGAGATTTGAAGTTTTGGATGTGTTCATTGCTATCGCTATTTAGATAAGTACAAAATTCACCTTCTTTGTAGATGACAAACGATGGTGCGGTTCTAATCTTTTTATAAAGATCATTATCGTATACTTTCATTTCGCTAATTGGAACAGAATAAAATTTTAAATCTTTAGCGGAGACGTAGTCTCTTACTAGTTGAACAAAAGCAGTACACACACCGCATCCGGGATTATTGACCACAAAAGCAAAAGAAGCTTTCTCTTCTCTTTTGGTGACGACTGATGTCACAAAATCGGTGTCCACTAGTGCACCTTCGCCTTTGGCGGTATAAAACTCTGGGCTCAAATAAAAGGGTGTAATCGTTTCATTACAACTAGTCAAAAGAAGCAAAGGAAGAACTAAAATTGGAAGTATGTGTTTTTTCATTGTTTTAAATTTCTGTTAGATCATCAAAAGTAATATCGTGGAAAGGGACTTTATAGAAGTCATAAACAACTTCACCTTGTTCATTCACTCTTTTGACTTTGACATCATTAGTGCCTTCATAACTCCAATAAGCTCCGACGTTGTAAACGACGTCTTTATTCCATCCTAGATCGATGAGCAATGTTTTGGTCATTCCAGCGTATCCACCGCCACCGCACATCAAGAAAATGTTTTTATCTTTTGGGAATAAAAATTCCATGATTTCTAGTGATTCTTTGTAGTTTGCGACATAGTGTTCGCCTACTAATTTAAACAAGAATGGACCTTGATGGCTTTCGCCGACTTCAAGAGGTAAGCCAACCGCTTCGATAATTAAAGGCATCGGAACAGCTTCAAATCCTTTTACAAAGCCGGAGAGATAAGAATCTCCTCCTGGTAGCGCTTCATAGTTGGCGGGATCTATTAGCATCCGCATATCGCGGTAAACGGTGTCGCTCCGGTTTAAATAATTATCGATGGTTTCTTCGTTGATGTGTTTGTCAATTCCAAACATCTCACCGCGATATCCGTCCATCGGTTCGGCTTTTGGTAAAGCGTTATTAGCGCAGCTAACAAGCATAAGTGGAAGAAGCAATAAGGCGCTTTTGATCTTTTTCATATTTGTGCACCTCCTAGTTTATATATTTTATTACTTTTTACCCTTTTATACAAGGGCAAAAGATGATGCCTTTCAATCAAAAATATCTGTTTTGAAACGATTGAGTGCATTGGCTTATCCGATGTGTGGATCAAATCCACCATCATCATTGTCATCGTCGTCTTTATTCATAACCTCGACAAAAGTGGCGATTATCAAAAAGATAGATACTATGCCCACACTACTAAAGCTATAACGCTAAATACACTCACAATAAATTCCAATCTTTGTAATTTTCTCGGTTTTTCATATGTGACATTTCTTAAACTTTAATGTTTCTTGTAATCGATTTAAAAAATTCACTACTCCATAAATCGAGATTTGTTTGTTCTTTAATAAATGGCTTAACATCTTTTCTAGCCTCATCATAATCAATATTATCAAATCTTTTATCCAAAATTGAAAACAACAATTCTTTAGTTAACGATATATTATTTTCAATTGTTTTTGTTTGTTTAAGTCTTGCCTCTAAATGTTTAAGATTAACTTTTGTGTTTAAACTCAAATAATAAACAAAATCGTATAAATCACGTCCCTTTACTCGGTCTTTCCAACTTCTGGCGATTACAGCGTGAATTTTTCCCGCGAATAATGAACTCATATTATAAACTCTTACCTGGTATGGAAATGGTAATAATCGGTATTTAATTTCAGTTTCAGCATAAAGCGGTGGGTTAACATCAACTTCAAATTTAATTGTAATTTTTTCATTGTGAATAATTTGTTTAAAATCCTCGGTGTTTGGATAAATAAAGAGAAATGTTTCTCTAATATTGCCTTTGATAAAAGCTGAATCAATATCGGTTTTAACGGTCTTTTGCCTTTTGGAAACTGCAAAATCTAATCCCATTGAATTAATAGTTTCGGCGATCGGTTTTAAATACTTTTCTAAATCAAATGATTCATCACTCACTAAAAGTGAAAAATCTAAATCTTCACTAAACCGGTCAAGACCATAAAATAGTCTTAAAGCAGTTCCGCCATAAAAGGCAGCGCAATTAAAAAAGTCAGTTTTAGAAAGTCCCGCTAAAATAACCTCTTGCAAAACTTCTTTGATTGCATTTTTCTTTTCCTCTAAAGTTTTTGGGTTATAGTTGTTTATCATCTGCTCAAGGATTGTCATTTGTCGTTAGTCCTTTCAATCAGTTTTACTAATAGTTTGATATTGTTGGAAATGTATTTGTTAGATAAAAATATCACGTCGTTAAAGTTTAAAGACTTAAACTCATCGATATCAATTCTCAAACTTTCAAACAATAATTGTTTTAATGCTTTAATGCTTCTTAGAGGTTGCAATGTGTAGAGAAAATCACACAAAGCTTTTTCGGGACTAGCAATAAAATATGAATAAGAACCTTCAACGTATGCTTTTACGAAGTAATGGAATGCGGTTTTTGGAATGTCTCGATATGTATAGTGGCCAAAAATATTTTTGTACTCTTTGTTTTTTCTTTTATTGTAAGTTGCACTAGTATAGATAACTACTCTTTCTGGGATTAGGTTATGAAATGATAACGCATATTCAAAAGACAGATATGAAGGGCCGTATATAAAAGAGGCGAGTAAGTAACCACTCGTGTTAGCGTTAGTTTCATATATTCCTCTTACAACAGGAAATAAGATGTTGCTTTCAACATCCCTTTTGATTTTACCGTTAACATCTACATATCCCTTATATTTTTCTTTTAGATCTAAAGTAGTAACAATCATATGATTATCTCCAGTTAATCGTATTATGTAACATTATTAGGAGAATATCAACAATAAATATGTTTTATAATTTTAAAAAAATAATCAAACCTATTCGTTTACAAAAAATGGTGCAGCTGGCGGGATTTGAACCTGCACGGGTTGCCCCACTAGAATCTGAATCTAGCACGTCTACCAGTTCCATCACAGCTGCACTATTAAATGATATAACAAAGGACAAAATTTCCAAATTACTTTTGCGATAATTTCATTCATTTTAAAATCGGCGGCGATTAGATTAAGGTCCAATTTGATGACTATCGACTTATGTTTATACGTATCAAGCACAGGACAATTTCACATCGAAATGATGAAATATTCAGCAGTCAAAGGAAGGGGTTTAAACTCTTATATGCTAAATACGTAAAGTCTGATTATGCTTCCAAAACCAAGGTCTCCGTGAAGTAGACGATAAGTCCAAAGATGATAAGCGCAAAGAAAATAGAAACGATAATTGGCTTTACTAATCTTCGCTTTCTTGACTTTTCTTGTGATGATTGACTTTGTTTTTAAATTATTAAAATTGTTTTATAATTTCTTTTTCGATTGTCGCTTTTTCTCCTTTTGCTGCAAAACCATAAAAAAACTGCTTAAAAGTCGTATTTTTCGGTGTTTTTCTACTTTTGGTTTACTCGTTTTTGAGATTCTACATCACGATATTTTATTGTAGTTAAAATCGCCGGGTTTGTAGAGTGACTAAATAGTGACTATTAAATAATATAGACTTACGCATTAACGGAGATGAATTTATGAAAATTAAAATTGTAACAGACTCAGCGGCATGCATTAGCCAAGCTAGAGCCAAAGAAATGGGAATCGAAGTCGTTCCATTAAATATAACGATCGGTGAACAGACATTTATCGACGGTGTTGATATCGACACAGATGCCTTAGTCGAACTTATCGACAGTGGAAAAGACTTTCCCAAAACTAGTCAACCTTCACCTGCGAAGTTTATTGAAATATTCGAAGCCGCTAAAGAAAAAGGCGAAGCGGTATTGTGCATTTTGATGTCATCTAAAATTTCTGGAACTTTTCAAGCTGCGACACTATCAAAAGACATCGTCGGTTATGAACACGTTAGAATAGTAGATTCAATGCAATTTGTCGGAGCAGAAGAACTATTAGTCTTAGAGGCTTATCGATTAAAAGACGATCTAGAACTAGATGCACTAGGAGATTATCTAGACACAATAAAAAGCAACGCCCACATTTACGCAGTTGTCGATACACTTACCTACCTACAAAGAGGCGGCAGGCTATCAAAGATAGCAGCCTTTATTGGAAACATCTTATCCTTTAAACCAATCGTTTACTTTCCAGATGGTCACGGAGGCGTGAAAGGAACTTATCGAGGTAGGAAAAATGCCTACAAAGCATTGTTTGAAGTATTAGAAGAACATCCAATCGACTTTGATTATCCAGTTCATTTTGGATATTCAAAAGACGATACAAGACTGAAAGAAGTCTTAAAGATGTTTTATGAAAAATATGGTCCGACAAAGTGCATTATCTCCCCTTTAGGAGCGGGCATGGTCACCCATGTCGGTCCAAGTGCAGCAGCGATATACTATGTTGAAAAAGGCGTCGAGAAAATCAAAAAAGAAATTCCTTTAAAAGTAAAAGAACTAGTCACGCTAGATCCTTCGATGTTTGCCTCTAGTGAAGAAGAATCAGAATAATCATTTTTCGATCGCGCTATAAATAATTGTTTCAACGCGCGCATTAACTGATACAATGTTTGTTATGATTACCTTTTTAAGAAAACTATTTATCAAAGACTACAAAAACACGCTCGACCCAAAAGTCCGCGAAAAACACGGTGTTTTAGCGGCTTTAGGTGGAATTGTCGTCAATTTATTGCTTTTTACTTTTAAATTGTTGATTGGACTTTTGACTTTTTCGATGTCGATTATTTCAGATGCGATTAACAATTTGACGGATTTATTTTCTTGTTTTGTCAGTTTGTTTGGTTTTAAGATCGCCAATAAGCCCGCTGATAAGAAACATCCCTATGGTCATCAGCGAGTGGAATATATCGCTGGGATGATCGTCTCTTTTGTCATCATCGTCATCGCCCTTGTTTTGGGATATTCTTCCATCTCTTTGTTAATTGAAGGCGACGCGAATAGAATCGACTTTAGCAATGTGACCTGGATGTTTGTCATCTTAGGTGGTTCGATACTTTTCAAATTGTTTTTAGCGTTTTTCTATCACGGATTAGGTAAAGCGATTAATTCGGTCGCATTAAAGGCCAACAAACAAGATTCGATAAACGATATCATTTGCACCACCGCTGTTTTAATTGCGAGTATTATTCAATTTTATATCCCCTCTATTTGGTGGCTAGATTTAGCGATGTCATTAGGGGTCTCGGTCTTTATCTTATATTCGGGTATCAAGATGGTCATCGAAACCGCCTCACCACTTATTGGGTTAACGCCAGATGAAGACTTAGTTAAAAATGTCCTAGAAGGCATAAAGTCTTATCGAGGCGTATTAGGAGTTCACGACCTAGCAATTCACTCCTATGGTCCCAATAAAACATTTGTGACAATCCACGTTGAAGTCGATGGTTATAGCAATATGTTCGAGGCTCATGATTTAGTCGATAAGATCGAAGAAGAAATCGCATCTAAATACGGCGTTGAAATTACTATCCACATGGATCCAATCGACACCAAAAATAAAGAGCTTCCGATATTAAAACAACAAATCACTTCAATCTTAAATGAAATAGATTCGAGTTATACTTTTCACGACTTGAGACTAATCGTAAATAAAGACCACACGACCGTACTTTTCGATTTAGTGGTCGGCGAAGATAAACATCTCAATTTGAAAACCCTAAATCGAAAAATAACCAAAAGAGTTAACGGACTAGATAAAAAGTATCGTTGCTCGATTAGAATTGATCAAAACTATCTTTCCTAAGTACTACTTAGAAATGCCTCTTAATTTGTCTTCTGTCTCTTGCATCTTCCTGAAATCGGTTTTGCCAAGAGGAGTTTTTGGCAGTGAATCCACAAATTCGATTTCTTTTGGGACTGCCCATCTAATTAGATATCTATGACAGACATCGATGATGTCTTGTCTCATTCCTTCTTTATCGACGACATCGGTCACCACAAACATTTTAATAGCGGCTTGTAAGCGTTCATCTGGTATTTTTATTGCCACTGAATCTTTGACGCCTGGGATAGTCGCCACCAATCGTTCGATCTCGGTTGGAAAGACTCCGACACCGGAAACTTTGACGACTCTTTTTTTACGAGAAGTAAAGAAAATAAATCCGTCTTCGTCTTTATATCCAAGGTCACCAGTATAAATATATCCATCTCTCACCGCAGCGTCAGTTGCGGCGGCGTCGGCGAAGTAAGAAATCATATTCGCCGGGGATTTAACGGCTATTTCGCCGATTTCACCTGTTTTTAGCTCTTTTCCTCGCTCATTCATTATTTTGATTTCGGTTCCGTTAGTCGGATAACCAAGACTCTTTTCTTTATTGTGATCATATGTGTTTACGACAACAGCGGCAACGCATTCGGTCAAACCGTAACCTTCAAAAAGATGGCAGTTAGACCCTTTTTCTTTCATCGTGTTATCCCATTTGGTTTTGAGTTCGAAAGGCATCGTATCTCCACCCGACCAACAGACGTGCAGATCTCGTATTTTAGAACAATTGACAAAGATCGGACTATTTATGAGTTGCTCATAAGCCGTCGGCACTCCACATATCGCATTGACTGGCGTTCTTCTCATCGCTTGAACGACCGCTTCTGGTGAAAACTTTGGAATAAAAACACTCGCCCATCCTGTCGCTAGTGGAGCGTGCATTGTCATCCCAATCCCAAAGCCATGGAAAGAAGGCAAGAACGATAACATTCCTTTGCCGATTAACGCTTCCTCGGGAAGGCACATAAGTTCCGCTGCTCCAGAGGCGATGAAGTTCATATTGTCGTTTGAGATGCAAATAGTTTTGGGATCGCCTGTTGTCGAGCCGCTTTGCAATAACAAAGCACATTCTTTACCAGCGTCGGTAACTGTTGTAGATCGATGAGGTTTACCTTTGAGTTTATGATAGTATTTAAAGCCTTCAAACTTTTTGCTTTTACCCAATTTCTTTCTGATTTTGAAGTTCATGAAATGGTGATAGAAGAATTTGTCGATAGCAGGAAGAAAGTCTTCGACACGAGAAACATAACATATATCCGGAATGGCTTTGAATTTATCGATTTCTTTGGCCACTCGTTGTTCGAAGACAAAAGCCCATTTAGAACGGGTATTGTCGATAATGTATTTGAGTTGGTTATAAGGTGTAAATGGATGAACCAGACTGCAAATCGCTCCGAGTTTGTTAAGAGCGTAGACAAGCACTAACACGTTTGGGATGTTTGGTAGACACACAGTGACAACGTCGCCTTTTCTCACTCGCAGTTTGTGTTCTAAGACATCCGCCATTTTGTCGATTTGACGATCTAGTTTTTTAAACGAGATCTTCTTTTTTTGGTAGTAAATAGCGGTGTTATTTGGAACCTTAAGTGCGGCCTCATGAAAAACTTCATACATCGATTTATTAGTAAATTCGTACATTTCTATCTAATCCCCCATCCGGTAATTAAACCCACTAACGCAAACAGTCCAACGAAAATAATTTGATGAGTTAAGTAAAAGATCAAGGAGTGGCGACCGACAAAACAAATCGGTCTTTCCCATCCTTGCATTCTGCCAAAAAGCGATTTTCTTTCTTTATAAAAGAAACGAGAAAATAGCGCTCCGATGAAAAACAAAATGATATACGGAAATAGCGGCATGTAATCCGCTTCGTGATACGCTGCGCTGCCATTTGTCTGCCACAAAGGCCAAGCGTTGATATAAGTCAAAGCGCTGCGGTGATTTTCATATAAATCATTGTAAATAGCG
>Ga0265295_1006222_pt1 | contig 14589 bp, 9 predicted proteins | sample Munlansysbiofilm_FD_192503 | JGI IMG/M metagenome (GOLD analysis project Ga0265295, IMG submission 192503) | Leachate microbial communities from a municipal landfill in Southern Ontario, Canada - Methane capture system biofilm | ecosystem: Engineered > Solid waste > Landfill > Unclassified ... | reverse complement strand
GGATGTCTGGCGGCGCATTGATAAATATCCGCCCAGCCAAACCGTCGACGATGAGCGGGTCTCCATTTTGAATGGTTTTCGTTGCATCGGCAACGTGAATGAGCAAGGGCATGCTTCGGGCTCGGGCAAGAATCGTCGCGTGGGCCGTTTGCCCGCCCTGTTCGACAATGACTGCACAGACAGCTTTTTCATCAAACTGTACGAGTACAGAAGGTAATAGTTCCCGCGTAACAAGTACAGTGCCAGCGGGAAGAGCGGGGGTTTTTGGCTGGTTGTCCTTGGCTAATGCCTGTTGTAGGTGGTTCCCAATATCGACAAGGTCTGCCGCTCGTTCTCTGAAATAGGGATTGGCGAGGCGAGCAAACACTGCGGTCAGTGTATTGATGGCTTCGCTTACTGCGGCTTCGACATTCAGCTTGTTTGTCGTGCAGAGGGCGCAGACGGTTTCGCGAAGCGACGGATCGTGGAGAAGAGCAATGTGCGCGTCTAAAATTTCTGCCTCGTCTTTACCGTGCCCCCGTCCGATTTTCTGCTGTAATGCCAGCATTCTCTTTCCTGCTGCAGAGACTGCTGCATCAAATCGTTCGAGTTCGGTGGATACCTCGCTGACATCAATTACATGGCGTGCGATGGGGGTGTCTTCCATGCCTTTGCAGACAACGGCGATCCCTCGAGCTACTCCGGATGAAGCGATTTCGCCGAAGATCATGGCCGGGTTTTCTGCTTTCATGGATTGCTCCCTTTCGTTCTTTTTATCTCCGCTGCTGCTCATGCGGTGCGATTTAGCTGGGCGTTTTTCGAGTGCACTGTAGGGGGTTGCTGGTTGCGTACAAATACCTGATGGCGGTTTTTGTGTTATTGACACACTCACGGGTAAAGTTTACCTCAATTCACCTTGAAAGGCAATGAAGCAACAATTTCAGTGTAGAGAAGTCCGCCGCGCGGCACCGCCACGAAAAAACGAGGAGGTAACTTTGGAGGGTGATAGGGCTTTGCGGCTACGCCGAGTGGGAAGTGTAAAGTGGGGAGTGTGAAGAAAAGTCGGTATCGCAATCGCAATCGAGAAACCAGAAGCCAGAGACTAAAGTGTGAGATTAAGTGTAAAAGACGAAGTGTGGAGATTAAGTGTTTCTTGGGAAAGGTGATAGGTGATAGGGCTTTGCGGCTACGCCGAGTGGGAAGTGTAAAGTGGGGAGTGTGAAGAAAAGTCGGTATCGCAATCGGGATCGAAAAACCAGAACCGAGAGACTAAAGTGTGAGATTAAGTGTAAAAGACGAAGTGTAAAAGACGAAGTGTGGAGATTAAGTGTTTTTCTGAAAGCTGGAGGGATGCGGGCCAAGGCGCCGCTGTGCGGCGCAGGTGTTAGGTGTTAGGTGTTAGGGCTTTGCGGCTACGCCGAGTGGGAAGTGTAAAGTGGGGAGTGTGAAGAAAAGTCGGTATCGCAATCGGGATCGAGAAACCAGAAGCCAGAGACTAAAGTGTGAGATTAAGTGTAAAAGACGAAGTGTGGAGATTAAGTGTTTTTCTGAAGGCTGGAGGGATGCGGGCCTCCGCGTCCGTAATCGAGAAAGTGTGAGATTAAGTGTATGAGACTAAGTGTGGAGATTAAGTGTTTCTCTGAAGGCTGGAGGGATGCGGGCCTCCGCGTCCGTAAATCGAAATCGATTGTTTCTGGCCACTAATCACTAACCACTAGCCACTGGATGTTTTGCGATTATGATTAAGAAAATTGGGAATCAAGTTATTGTTAAGTATTGATTGACTACTGGGTTTGAGATATTTACTATTTAAAGTTTTATCGAAATTAAAAATTTTCCCGGAGTTAAGTTTTATGAAACGCATTACTGTTTCTCAGGATGATTATTCGGCCTGGCCCGAGGAGAGCCTGCTCGCGGGGAGGGGGTTGGAAGATCAGTCCGTGGGTCGATGGGAGCAGACTTCATACCATTACGGTTGGAAGAGTGAACGCTTGCCCAACCGGCAGGCAGGTACGATTCCCTGGCGGAAGATCGTTGATGGTGAAACATGTTTTCTCGAGCAGCCGGAGACGTGGGGCAATGTTGTCTTACGCGCTGGAGACGAAGACTGGCGTGACTATCGGTTGATGGTGACGATAATCCCTATAAGCATGGCCCGTTGCGGCGTCTTATTCCGTTACCAGACGAGCCGGCATTACTATTTTCTCGCCTTCGAGGAGGAGCGGCGCGTGGCGTTGTATCGCCGGGATAACGACGATTTAATTTTGCTGACCTCGTGTCCTCTGCGCTATTCCGTGGGCGGTCCGTGCGCAGTGACGATTGATGCTGAAGGGGATACGCTTCGCGCGTTTATCGACGGTAAGCACGTATTGGAGGCATGCGACACCGCATTCCTGTGTGGCTGCATTGGGTTACGCAGTGATGGGCCCGTTCGTTACGGAGCGGTCAAGGTTGACATGGAAGAACAGGAGTGCGCTGCGTTTAACGTGTTGAGTGATCGGAAGACCCAGTTGCAGAAAGAACGGCAGGCGGCCTTTTCTCCGCCGGAAACGGTGAAGCGGATTCCGATTCGTGTCGCGGCCGATTCTTTTTATCTGAACGACATCAATGGCGATGGTGAATTAGAAACGCTGTTTCTTAAACAACACTGCACAGGACCCGATCGTACCAACATCGCTTATATCGGTGTGGCCGATGCGGAAGGACACCCGTTGTGGTCGCGTGGTGAGCCGAAAGAGAACCTTTATCCTCTACATGCCGATGTGGCTTTCAATTTCGGCGATGGCGTGAAGGAGATTATCTTTACACAAGATGGAATGATCCGGATCGTCAATGGCCTGACAGGTGAGCTGAAGTGCGAGGCCCCCACACCTGCGTCAGAGTATGAGAAGCACGTTATTGGCGATTCTTTCCTGCTGGCGGATCTGCGTGGAGTCGGAGCACGGCGGGACATTATCTTCAAGGACCGCTACGAGAATCTCTGGGCGTATGACGCTAATCTAAATTTGCTTTGGCATCGGCGGTTAAATACAGGGCACTACCCGCGGGCAGCCGATATCAACGGCGACGGGCGTGAGGAGATCATGGCCGGTTACAGCATGTTGACAGCGGATGGCGAAACAATGTGGACGGTTCCCGACGCGGATCCACTCCGAAACGTCTGGAATGAACCGCCGTACAGCGAGCATATGGACAGCGTCTGGATCGGGCGATTTGACGACGAGGAGAAGGGGCCTGTTCAGGTCGCCATGGCGGCCAGCGATCTCGGGTTTCTGCTTTTTGACGCCAACACAGGGGAGCTGCTGCACCGGGAACGGTGCGGGCATGCGCAGTCGCTGGCCATCGGGAAGTTTCGGAAGGGACTTCCCGGGGCACAGTTTGTCGTTTGCAACCACTGGGGAAACTCCGGTATTCTCTCCATCTGTGACGGAAACGGAAAGCTACTGGCGCGACGCGAGGCTCCGCCTTTCGGAATGGTCATACCCATCAACTGGAAAGGGGACGGTGAGGCCTACTTCTTTACGGCTCATTCTGGACGGATTTTCGATGGGAATCTTAATCACCTGTGGACTTTTCCGCCCCCTGGCGGGAAGAAGATGCAACTGGTTAAACCGTTTATAGATGATTTTCTAAACCTCGGCGTGGATCAGATCGCGTACGTTAACGGCAATTGCGTGGAGATTGCTAAACCCACGTCGCATGGCACTCTCTTTATGAAGCACAATACTGAGAACTTTAACAATTACGGCGCTTTCTATTTGCGGTGAACACTGCATCCTTCAGGAGACCTTATGACAACGCTTCTTTTTACATTTGCTACTGAGGATTTTGTCACTCCCGGGCATGATGAGGCTATTCTGCGACTCTGTTCCATCCTATCCCGAAAGGGGATCGTCGGCGGCTTCCATGTGACCGGCGATTATGTCCGCTATTTGCGGGACAATTGTAAGACAGATGTCATCCACGCATTGAAGGCTCATGAAGTCGGATACCACAGTAACACGCACGGTGCGTTTCCATTTATCGGCAAAGTCTGTGAAAACAGTTCCTGGGACGATGCCGTGGCCGAATTGACGAGCACGGAGGCCCTTGGAATCGAGGACGTCTGCGATGTGTTCGACCGTTTTCCGGCTTATTTTGTGTCTGAGTTTATTAAAGCGCCGCAACTTTTGGTTGCTGCGCGGCGGGCTGGGCTCGAAACGGTTGGATTCTCATTGATACCGGGTGGAGGGTCGCCTTTTGCCTGGTTGGCTGGGAGCTTGTGCTACACGGGGCCGTTTATGGGGGTCGAATCGCCTCCTGCTAGCACGAGGCTCGAATCATTCAAAGCGGAATTCGATCAAATCTACACCTCTGCCAGAAACGGTGAAGTTCCTGGGGTGATCAAGCTATTCAACCATCCCTATAAGTTTGTTTACAACAACAACATCGCCTCCTGGTGTGGCGACAACGATCTCTACAACGCCTATGCCGTTCACAAGACGTGGCGCTTGCCAGTAAAGTCTTTTTACGATACTGGAACACGGGAGGATCTTTTCCGGCAGTTTGAGGTGTTTCTTGATCACACTTTGTCGAAAAACGATATTTGTTACGCCTCGACTGGCGAGTTGAGCCGCCTGTATGCAACGCAGCCACCTAAGACGTTGAAACTGTGCGATGTTGTGAACGCTGCCAAAAAAGCGTTCGAAGCATGGAACTACGTTTCTTGCGCAGACTATACGCTATCATTGGCTGAAGTATTTGCTCTTGTCACGCACTGCCTGAAGGAATACCATCAGTCAGGAGCCTTGCCAGAATGTGTCCCCTGGCGGAGAATTATCGGGCCTGTTGAAATGATGCCCGATCCGCAACCTGGTGCATTTGAGGTAGACGCCGACGCCTTTTTGGATGCGATGGTTGTGACGAATCGTGATATCAGTTTTTACAAGAAAATGCCCTCGGTTGTGGATGTTGCGCAGGGGGCTATCCCCGTAGCATTTGTCTGCAAAGCGGCGTTAAAGGCGCTTCTGTGTTTGGCAGGGGGAGGAGGGGGACTCGGCGCAATCGCGATTGAGGACACCCCGCTTTACCCTGCGATTGCTGATGATGTGTATTTCAGCGATCGCGAATGGACCCGGTCTATTTATCCGCAAGATTTCAAAGGGAAGGCTGTTTGTCAATACGGCCGACTGCAAAGTTGGAGTTACAAACCGGCAAAGGGGCCTATGGCGTGATTGTTGCGCTTTCGATCGAAACAAAGGCAATTTGAAGTGTTTTTTCTACGGCTTTGATAGCGAATAAATACGTGTCTTTCTCCTTGGGACTGGTGATGTAAACCTCTTGTTCGATTTCCTGCCAGTGCAAGGGAACAAGTGTTTGGAATTCGAAGTCGAGATCTGATCCGTCGGCTTGTCTTTGAAAAGCCATGGTCAATTCTCCGAAATCATAGCTGTCTTCGTTGATCGCATTGTCACCCGGTGGATCATCCGCGCGGAGTTGGAACGGTGCTTCCGGATTGAAGATTGGCAGAAAGCATCTTGCCCAGCAACGTATCCGCGCCAGGGTGGGCGCATTGAGATTCAACTCGATGGGCAGGGACATGGACTGTCCGGGCTGGAGCTCCACGATACGCTGGATGCCTTTGGGAACGCATTTGTCCGAAGGGGGTTCAGGATACACGCCTTCCGGGAGCGTCCAACTGTTGCCCGTTTCATCGTCGAAAGTGCTTGCCTGTAAAATGCAGCCGGTTTTTACAGGAACGAGCGGTCGATTTCTGCGATCCTTGACTTCCTCGCCACGCCATTCAATTTGAATATCCTTCAGAGAGAAAGGATGGCCGTTGTTGCTCAGCACAACATAAATTTTGTCGTAGTCCATGCGTCTCTTCAGAAAATCGCGATCCATCGTCAGGGCGTTCAAATGCATGTCAACTTTTTCAAAGGAACCTTTGGGGGCAAGCGCTTCTTTCATGTATTGACTGTCTGGGGTCTTCAGTGTGCCTGTGAATGCAACTGTTGTGGGGCCGGTACCGTTGTGCCGGGTCAGAACGCCGTCTTGCAACCCGACCGTCTCCCACTCGCCTGAGACGGAGCAGACTATCACGCCATTCCGGACGAAGAGAACGGTGAACATCGCTCCATGGTGGTTTTTCCGGTCGCTTATATAGATATCTCCCGGATGGAGGGTCAGGTGTGGGTCTGTCAGTCGGAATCCAGCACCCGTTTTACGTCCTGGCATGCGGGAGGATGCGTCGACGAATCGTCGGACATGCGCTGTCAGTTTTTCATTGGATGTTAATCGGAGGATGGCCGATTCAATATGCGATGATGTGGCGGGGAAGGTGATCTGTAACAGGCACAGCGTTTCAAAACTTACGGTTTCTCTGTTGATTAGTTTCAAATATTCGGAGGTTTCCGGCAGAGACTCGATTTTCTTCAGGTCCAGGGCGTCATAGTACCTGACGGTTTCGTCGGTCGATCGGCGATGTCCAATCGATATCTCCCGCCATTTTCGCATCCGTTCCGGGATGGCGTCGAAGCGGTAGTCGTCCAGGGTTTGTGCTGAAAAGGCACGCCGGTTTCGAAACACCTTGATCCCTTGCCGCGGACGTTCAATTGTATTGATGTATTGGACGATGTTGTACCAAAGTAAGGAGTTGGTTCGAAGACCGGGATGTCCGTTGTTCCAGAATGGTAGATAACGGTTTGTATTGAAACGTGATCCGCCGCTGGAATTATCGATAAAATCGCATTTCTCTTTGTGGGCGACATCGCGCATGATTGCATAAATCATGGATCTTGCTAAATTCCCAAAAGGCGTTGCAAAGACTGGGTTCGCTCCAATTGATTTCATGATTTTTGCATACCGCATCATGTTGTCGCGCCAATATTTTGCAGGCAGCAGGTTATAATAGATTTGATCGTTCTCCGCGTAGCCGGAGATGACCTTCGTGATGTTGTAATCCTGCGGGCCGATTGATGCGTGATATCGTTTTTCGTTTTGCTGAACGGCCATGGCACCCGCCTGATAGCAATCCCCTGAATGGCCATACCCTTCAACTGTCCAGTCCACAAGTTGGGACACTGTGCTGACGTTCCCCTTGTCTTTGAAGTCACGAGCCCCTCCGGATGTAAAGGAACCGCCAATTAACAAAATCCGGTCGGAGTTTTTGATGTTAATTGTATGCGTTGTCTGTTCTTGTGCGTTCATTTTATGTCCTTCACAACGTGTTTGAGCATCAGGGTTGATGCCTCTTCGTTTACGTGCGTTTCCAATGAGAATGACGATAACATGAATGAGAGGTTCTTTGCAATTCGCCTGGATCACGATTGGAATTGCTGTTCTGCTTGACGGTGATAAATAAAGACGTTAATCTTTGTCATATGCATGGAAAAAGGATTTCTTCGAACTGCCTGATGAGGGGATAGGATAAAGGTTCAAGTAACAAGATATCAGGCCATTCCTAGCGTGCCTTCTAATCTGAAAACCATCTGAATGAAGCGAGGTGCCTTATGATAGAGCAAAAAAAGAGTGTGAATCAGAAAACATCTCGGTTGGACAAACTGGTGTGGCGCTTTTTGAAACGAAGCCTTTTGATCGGCACATTTTTTCAAGTTTTTTTGACATGTCAACGTGCCCCCGCCTACGAAGCCCTTCGGTCTCCGCAGGTACCCGGGGGCAAGCTCTCTTGATTAAGAGAAATTACAGAAAGAACTTTACACTATCAAAGCTCATCGGGGCGTGATGATGAAATAAAGCAATGTTTTAATTAAGGACATTGGTCAAAAAAATACTAAAAAACATGATGTGAACGTTATTGATTCGAGTGACACGCTGTGATACACTGTTCGCATCTGTTATGAATAAGAAAACACTATCTACAAAAGATCATCGCGAGATTACGCGTACCGTTAGAGATGCTTTGGGCATGACCCAAGCGGATTTGGCGCGTACGTTACGGGTTTCCGTGCGTGCTGTTCAAAGTTACGAGCAGGGCTGGCGGGTTTTGCCTGCTCCATTGGCTGTGCAGTTGTTGACGCTTCTGGCCGTTCATAAGGGGCATACTGAGCACGGTCAGCCCTGCTGGAAGTCGACGAAGTGTTCCGCTGTTGCCCGTGAAAAATGTCCGAGTTTTCATTTGGCGGGTGGCCGGTTCTGCTGGTTGATCGCGGGTGATACGTGCTGTGGGCGCGTTCCTCAAAAGGGAGATACATCGTTGCCGTGTCTGAGCTGTCCCGTTACAGCAGGGTTGATGGGCGAGTGAAGCGGAGGCGCATGTGGAGTTTGATTTCGAACAGCGAAAAATCTATCTGGACTACAACGCCAGTACGCCGGTTGCGCCGGAGGTAGCAGATGCGATGCGGTCGTTTATGACTGCGCGTTATGGAAATCCTTCCAGCCAGCACTGGGCTGGTGCACCGTTGAAGAAGGCCGTCGTACACGCCCGCACGCAGATCGCCGGCTTGTTGGGATGCGAACCGGATGAGGTGATCTTCACCAGTGGCGGAACCGAATCGAATAACTATGCGATCAAAGGTGCTTTCTTTGCCTTGCGCGAGCATGGGAACCACGTCGTTACGACAGAGGTTGAGCACCCCTCTGTATTGAACCCGTGCCGATTCCTTGAACGGATAGGCGCAGCGGTGACCTATCTGCCCGTCGATAGCATGGGGCTGGTTGATCCGGATGATGTACGCCATGCGATTACGGACCGCACGATTCTGGTGACGGTGATGCATGCTAATAATGAAGTTGGCACGATTCAGTCGATTGAGGAGATATCAAAAATCACTCAGGAACGCGGCGTGCTACTCCACACTGATGCCGCGCAGTCTGTCGGAAAAATTCCCGTTAAGGTCCACGATATGGGTATAGACCTTTTATCGATTGCCGGACATAAGGTTTACGCACCAAAAGGCGTCGGTGCTCTTTTTGTGCGACGTAGCGTTCAGCTTGAGCCGTTCATGCACGGTGCCAACCACGAGTCTGGGCGCAGGGCGGGAACTGAAAATGTACTGTTCGATGTGGCATTGGGAGAAGCATGTGAACTCGTCGGTCGGGACATCGACGGCAGTATACAGAACCTTATGGGAATGAGAGATGAGCTGCATCATCAATTGCAACAGCGCTTGGGTGAAACGTGGCTCAACGGACACCCGGAAAAACGTTTGCCGAACACGTTGAGTATCGCCATCCCTGGAGTTGATGCAAATGCGTTGCTTCACATGATCCGCGATCAAGTGGCAGCGTCCGCAGGGTCTGCCTGTCATGCTGGACGCATTGAGATTTCGAGTGTGCTCAAAGCTATGAAGACTCCAGCCGAATGGGCGAAAGGAACACTCCGTCTTTCCACGGGAAGGATGACAACGCCGGATGACATTTCGGGGGCTGCTGAAATCATCGCGGAAGCAGTAACGAAATTGCGTGGTTGAATGTTGCAGATGCTCTTGATTAAGAGCATTTACAGAAGAAAATTTATACGATCCAAAAACGAAAACAAAGCGAAAACGAAGGAACAGAAGACATGGCTAATATGATATTCAGAAGTAAGGTGAAATGGACGGGAGAATCGCTGCAGTCCGATGCGCGCAGTGGGGCGCATACGATTCGGATCGACGAGCCCAAAGTCCTAGGCGGAACGAATACGGGTCAAAACCCGGTCGAACTAGTGCTTTCCGCATTGGGCGGATGTCTGGTGGTGCTCGTCAATGCGTTCGCACCGATTCATAATGTACAGGTCAAGGCTGTTTCGGTGAAGGTTGAAGGCGACTTGGATCCGGACGGATTCATGGGTAAATCGGAGGTGCGGTCAGGTTTTTCGGCTATCCGTTATACACTGAAGGTCGAATCCGACTCTCTACCGGAAGCAGTCAAGGCTTTGATCGAACATGCGGAAAAAGCCTGCCCGGTCAAGGATACCCTCAGCGGAGTATCCGTAAAGCGGATGTAGAAGGTGATAACACGTGTGTATGCCGGTGTCATCGAATTAAATCCAGGACAGATCAGAAGTCTGAATCTTTTTCATCCGCTGGGTTCGCCCACGGGAGGTGGATGTGCCGATAAGACGGCGCTTTGCAGAGATTCACTTCGTTCGACTGCTGAATCTAGCGGGGTGATTGTGTGTCACGCGAGCCACATAGATGTCTGCCCCGATTTCGGGCTGCCAACTGTCGCCGCCTCGCGCGTGTTGTGAATAATAGCTGATCAGCAGTGACCCATCCGGACAGACAACTGTCCCTGTGTAAGCCGTATCACCTTTGCTGGGCAATTCCAGGGCTTCTTCGATCGCGTCTCCCGTTATCCGCCAAATCTTTGTCCGGTGTTTTCCAAAACTGGGGGCCTGGGAATTGGCAGTGTCGCGGTAATCGGGGCGTTCGCGTCCCAGCAACCAGAGTCCTCCCTGCCATGCGATTACATGCGGGGATTGGATGATTTTTGGAATGACAGCGGTTTGCCGCCACACCTGATAGGGTTTGTGACTGCGAAAGAATGCCAGATGATAAGGAGCCGCTTCGCTTCGCACCACCGCCAGTAGTTCATCAGCGGATACTTGATGAAGGGCCGTTTCGCTCCCCTCTGCAGCAATGGGAGCAGCCGTTTCCCAGGCGATCCCATCCTCTGATCGGTAAAGGTCGACACGGTAATGATGTCCCGGAGATTGGGCGCGGTAGCCTGCTGACCAAAAGGCATCTTTTGTTCGAAGCGCACGCCACAAGGTTGCCTCGCGGCATACGGCTTCCGGTGCGCTCCAGTGTTTCCCATCGCGGGTCCATTGCCGAAAAGTGTAACTGGCGAACCGCTCATGTGTGTCTGGTCGGACTACAGTAGCGAAAGAGTAAAGCGACAACCGATCCGGTTCAGTCAGGAAGTGACTGTCACGGTAATCGAAGGTCGTTCCCGGCGTTTCTGGCGGGAAATGGATTCGGTGCTGTTCCCGCCAGGTCTGTCCGTCATCGCTCTGTAGGATCACCTGCTCAGCAATGTCGTCGGCGTGCCCTTGGCCACAGCGGAAAGCCAGATAGTAGCGGCCTTGAAAAGCTGCCAAGTCGGTGAAAGCGTTGTGTCGTCCATCTGAGACAACTTGTTTGACCCAGTCCAGTTTCATGTGTGATGGTTTCTTTTTAGTTTTTATTCTAGTGCATTAGCTTCTGGAACAGTGAGAGCAAAGAGGTTGCTCGTGATCCTTGAACGCCTTCATTCCATACGGATCTCAACTGAAAAAGTCTGCCATCTTTGCAACCCAACGTCAAGCAGAGGATTTTATTGAAAACAAAACAGCTCAAATCCAGCAATTCTCGTTATGGTGCTTTTTAGGGAGTGGCCGACCTTTAATTTTGTTCACAGTTTCTTAGCCATCGGGGATAGGGTGCCGTGGCAATGCTGAAGGATGAAGTGTGAAACGTCGGCAGGCCGCGGACTGCCTGCAAGAAATGATTGAAAAGTGACGCAGCCGCAAAGCTCTGCCACCTGCTCTCTCACTGTTTTCGATTAGGGTGTGCGTCAATTTAGTTGATGTATTGGCGGCAATGTTGAACGATTTTTCATTCTGTATCCGTCTAGGCTAGGAAAGCGACTGATTTTATTGGGGTTTTTGCAATTCGCACTTTCTTTTGTCATGCACGGACTCTGTCCGCAGTGGTGTACAGGTAGGGGGCGCGTTTTCCATGTCCGAAAAACAGGAATCTGCAACCTCTCGTAGAGTTATTGCTTTAATGGAAGTTTAACCTCTCAACGACCCGTTTCGGCAAGACTTAATGCGCTCCCGTTGCGCTTACTCTGCCAAAGTTGCGTTTACTATGCGAATTGACCTTACGATTCAGACGGTGGCGAGTCATTACCAAAGCAAAATGTCCTTTCTGCACCTGCAGGAGCGCGTCCGAATTCCCGATCGTACAGGACGAGGCATCTTATTTTAGAGGTCTGTCCCTAAGAAATATTACAGAAGTGATTCCTTCGCAGCTTCTGACCGGATTGCGGAGTGAATCGTGAATAATGTTGTCCGTAAAGTAGCGGTAGTGTATACTTCTTATTAAATATTAAAACAGAGGAAACGAAATGAGAGTGTTTGAGAATCTTTTAGTAACAGGTGGGTCGGGTTTTATTGGGTCGAATTTTATTCGTTATGTATTTGAGAAGACGGATTTCGCCGGGCGTATTATTAATTTAGATGCCTTAACGTATGCGGGGAATCCCGCCAGTTTGGAGCGTGTTGCAGCTAAAATGGGCGACCGCTATGTGTTTGTGCATGGCGATATCCGCGATTCAGCTTGTATTGCACGTGTTTTTGACGAATACGCTGTTGACAGCGTCTGCCATTTTGCGGCAGAGTCACATGTCGACCGCTCAATCGTTGCCCCGGATGATTTTATACAAACGAATTTTGTCGGAACCTTTAATCTTGTGCAGGCGGCTAAAATGCGTATGGACCGCATCACGCTTTTCCACCACGTCAGCACAGACGAAGTGTACGGCAGTTTAGGTGACACCGGTTATTTCACGGAAGAGACACCGTATGATCCGCATAGCCCGTATTCGGCTTCAAAGGCATCGTCGGATCATATTGTGCGCGCATATCATGATACGTATGGGCTGCCAATCACAATTTCGAACTGTTCGAACAATTACGGGCCATATCAGTTCCCCGAGAAGCTTGTTCCTTTGGTAATTCTGAACGCTACGGAGGGGAAGCCGCTCCCCGTTTACGGTGAAGGATTGAACGTACGCGACTGGTTGCATGTTGAGGATCACTGTTCGGCCATCTGGAAAATCATGCAAGAAGCTGCGTTCGGTCAGACGTATGTCGTGGGAGGGCGTTGTGAGTTGACAAACATCGATGTCGTCAAACGTCTCTGCGCTATTGTTGACCGTTTGGCGCCACCATTGCCTTCGGGCGCACCGCGTGAGACTTTGATTACGTATGTCAAGGATCGACTCGGGCATGATCATCGCTATGCGATTGACTGCACGCGGCTGGAACGTGAATTGGGTTGGAAGCAGACGGAAACGGCAGAATCCGGATTTGAGAAGACGGTGCGCTGGTATCTGGAGAATACGGGCTGGGTGGAAGGCGTTCGCACTGGCGCTTACCGGCAGTGGATAGAGAAGAATTACGAGCACCGATAGCAGGCTGATAGAGCGGAACGTGATGAAGATAGGAACGAATATGAAATCTGTTACGCTTGCTGTTATCGCCGATATCCATTACGGCGTTGCTTCTCGCGTGTCTAAACGTCGCTATGAAATAGCAGACCTTCTCCTGATGCGTACGGTACGGAGGTTGAATCAGTTAGTACACCCTGACGTCACCCTTGTTTTAGGCGACTTGATTGACGAAGGCGATTCTCCGGATGCTGAGAAGTATTTGAAGCGTTTGCGTAGTGTCCTCGATAAGCTTCAGTCGCCTTACATCGTGATTCCTGGCAATCACGATAAGGATCCGAATGCCTTCTACCGCGTCTTTGATCGCCCCAAGGATATCGAAGACATTGCCGGCATTCGTTTTTTGCCATTTCTTGATGAAGAAACACCCGGGTGTAACGCTCGCCGCAGCGATCATGATCTCGAGCGTATTCGGTTGGCCAGGGAGGATTACAACGGGCCCATCATCTCCCTTCAGCATGTTTGTCTTCATCCTCCCGGAGCTGGTGAAACGCCATACAATTACACGAATGCGGATGCAGTCATCCGTGCGATGCAGGACGCAGGCGTTATGTTGTCGATCAGTGGGCATCATCATGATGGCGCGCCGACTGTTGAGTCCGGCGGGGTGACGTTTGTCAATGCACCGGGGTTGTGTGAAGCGCCATTTCGTTTTCTTGAGGTGACGCTCGACGGGGAGGGGGTACAAACACAGGATCATGAGCTCGTCATGCCTGAGGCGCTGAGGCTTCACGATACCCATGTGCATACACCCTTGGCTTATTGCAGTGAAAACATGGAGGTTCAAAAAGTTATTAGTCTCGGACAGGAATTCGGCTTAGCCGGAGTGACGTTTGCTGAGCATTCAGGACACTTGTATTTTGACGCCAACGGCTATGCAAGTAAGGCTTGGTTCCTGAATGGTATTGCCGGTGCGGATGAAGTGAATAACCGGATGGCTGATTACTTAGCGTTGCAACAGGCGTACCAAGACGGGTTTGCCCGATTTAGCCTGGAGGTTGATTGTGATATGCGTGGCGGATTGGTGCTTAAGCCCGATGATCGCCAGCACTTTGATACTATTATCGGAGCCGTCCATGCGCTGCCGAGATTGACGCGTGAAATGGCGCCGCAGCCGCATGATGTGGATGATTTTCTTTTTCTAGTGGAAGCGCTTTGCAAACAGGGGATTCGCTCTTTGGCGCATCCCCTCCGTATCTTTAGACGTGCGGGATGGCCTGCGCCTGCCGAGGTGCTTGCGCCCACGGTGCATCTTCTGCGGAAGTATCAGGTTGCGATGGAAATCAATTTCCATACGAACGAACCGCCTGTTCCCTTCGTTCGGGCATGCTTAGATGCCGGGGTCAAGTTCACCTTCGGTAGCGATTCGCATAATTTATATGAACTCGGCGATTTTGCTTATCACCTAGCCTTGTTGAAAGAAGCCGGGTTTGATGGCGATCTTTCGGACGTGTTGCTTTGCGAGAAAGAATT
>Ga0265295_1006221_pt1 | contig 14589 bp, 10 predicted proteins | sample Munlansysbiofilm_FD_192503 | JGI IMG/M metagenome (GOLD analysis project Ga0265295, IMG submission 192503) | Leachate microbial communities from a municipal landfill in Southern Ontario, Canada - Methane capture system biofilm | ecosystem: Engineered > Solid waste > Landfill > Unclassified ... | reverse complement strand
TAACGAGATGGTCATTAGGCTGCATTCCTAGGAGTAGTGCGTCTGAAAACTGCAAAAAGTCGGTTCTCGGAGCTTGCGAAGCGACAATTGTCCTTCAGTTGAAAATTTTCAGGTCGAAAGTCGCCTGGATTTTCGAAAAATATGGTTGAGATTTCGAGCCAACAACGTTGGCAACACTTATTCACGGATTCAGGGTGAGAAGGCAAATATCATCTCCGGGCTGGATGCGGGGGCAGACGATTACCTGTCCAAGCCGTTTGATGCTGAAGAACTGCGCGCCCGCGTAGACGTCGGATGCCGTATAATCGCAATGCAAAACGAACTTTGTCAGGCGCGCGACGCTCTGGCATATGAAGCCGCGCATGATCCGTTGACAGGCATCCTCAATCGTAGAGCGCTCGAAACGGCGCTTTCCTGCGAGCTTTCCCGACAATTGCGTCATCAACACGGCCTTTCAGTGGGCATTTGCGATATCGATTATTTCAAGACGATAAATGACACCTACGGTCACGTGGTCGGCGATGAAGTGCTCTGCGGGTATGCGAGTCTGCTGAAAGCCTGTCTCCGCAATTACGACCATTTCGGGCGGATCGGCGGTGATGAATTTCTTATGATCGCGCCTTATGCCCGTGAAGATGCAGCCAATAAACTCTTTGAAAAGGTGCGTATGAAGGTTGCCAACACTCCCATACCCACTCGGGTGGGCGATGTCGCCGTTACCGTCAGTATTGGCGTTCGATCCGTGCGAGAAGGCGACACCATCGACAAACTTCTCACGGACCTGGACGCCGCGCTGTATCGGGCAAAAAATGAAGGTCGCAACCGAGTATGTTTGGATAGTCAAGAAATTGCAGGGGTCGATACCACACATTCATCCTCATAGAGGTACAACCATGAGCGAAGGGGCATCACAGCCATTGACGGTGGTGGTCAACGACGACCCAACCCAGCTCGAAATTCTTTGCGGACTGGCGCTGAAGGCTGGCTTGAGGCCGCTGCCATTCACAAGGGCAGAGGAGGCCTTACGCGCCATAAATTCCTCTCCGCCCGACCTGATCGTGACGGACGTTTACATGCCCGACCTGGACGGCTGGCGCTTTTGCCGCCTGTTGCGCTCGCCCGAATACAAGTTCTGCAACGAAATCCCAATACTCATTGTTTCGGCCACTTTCGCTGGCGACCACCCAGAACGCATCGCCGCCGACATTGGAGCTGACGCCTTCCTGCCGTCCCCCGTTAACGGAGAGGATTTCGTGGCTCAGACGCGGGCTCTGCTGCAGGGAAAAAATGTTCTCCGCCAGCCTAGAGCCTTGATCGTCGATGACGGCAAGGCCTTGGCAGGAGCGCTCAAAAGTACCTTCAGCGCCCATGGATACCAGGCAGACACGGCGTTTTCGGTCTACGAGGCTAAGGAGGCATTCGCCAGGACGACCTATGATGTTGTGGTGCTGGACTACCATCTGCCTGATGGCACGGGTGACGGGCTGCTCGATAATTTCCGTGCCGTGCGGCCCGATTGCGCATGTCTGATGATAACCACAGACCCGACGCCGGAACTGGCCCTTGACTGGATGAAGCGTGGAGCCTCAGCCTACCTGCGCAAGCCCTTCGAGCCAAAGTTTCTCATCGAACTGTGCGTCCGGGCACGCCGTGAACTAGCCCTGCTGCGGACCGAAGATCTGCTCGAATCACGCACCCGGGAACTACGCGAGAGCGATAAACGTTATCGCACGCTTTTCGAGAGAACGGCCAGTCCCATAATGATTGTCGATACCAAGGGCAGCTATGTCGATGCCAATGACGCAGCCCTGCGATTTCTGGAGTGCTCACGCGAGGAGCTGTTGAAAAAGAATGTCGTCGACTTCATCACGCCTGGCAGGAACAACGTGCAGGAAGAGCACCTCCATGCATGGCAGGCTTGCGGTGTTCTGGAGACTCAATATTTCATCAAGGGCATGGTGAAGACACTGATCCTGAACATCACCCCTGGAATGTGGAACGGTCAGCCCGTGGTTTTTGGCAATGGCACGGACATAACCGCTCGCAAAGCGGCTGAGGAGAAACTCCTCAAGAGCGAAAGATTGCTTGCCAACGCCTTGACCATGGCGCGACTGGGACACTGGGAAATGGATGTCTCCAGCGGAACATTCGTGTTCTCAGACAACTTCTATGAAATATTTCGAACTACTGCCGATGAAATGGGTGGATACAGGATGTCCCTGGACGAATATGCGAACCGCTTCCTGCCAGCTGAAGATCGCCATTATGTTGCGGAGGAGGCCCGCAAGGCCTTGGAGACAGATGACCCCAACTACAGCCGATACATTGAGCACCGCATGCTCTATGCTGACGGATCACTCGGTCATATCGCGGTAAAATTCTTCATAGAAAAGGATGAACAGGGAAAGACAATACGCTCTTTTGGAGTGAGTCAGGACATCTCCGAGCGCAAGCGGGCCGAGCACGCACTGCTGGCGGCCAGGGATATGGCCGAAGCAGCCAACCGGGCCAAATCCGAATTTTTGGCCAACATGAGTCACGAAATTCGCACCCCTCTGAACGGAATCCTCGGCATGCTCCGACTGCTCGAAACGACCACGCTGGATGAAGAGCAACTACAGTACTGTTCCCTGGCCGTTCAGTCCACCAAGCGACTAACCACACTTCTCTCGGATATTCTGGACCTCGCACGGGTCGAAGCCCGCAAACTCCTGATCCGCGCAGAACGTTTCAACGTGCCCGACACGATTACCCAAGTCATCGATCTTTTTGAACCTGTCGGAGTTCAGACCAGTGTAGCCTTGAATCGTCATATCGATCCCGACCTCCCGCATTGGGCTGTCGGAGATTCCATAAGGCTACAACAGGTGCTCAGCAATCTCATCGGCAATGCCTTCAAATTCACAAAAAATGGAACCGTGCACGTCGAAGCTTTTCCACTTCCCTCGCACGTCCCCGACACTGTCAGGTTATTCTTTGCCATCGCGGACACGGGGGCCGGTATCGCCGATGATGAACTCAAAAATCTGTTCCAACCCTTCACCCAGGTCAGCCAAGGATTTACGCGAAATCATCAGGGGGCCGGCCTTGGGCTGACCATCAGCAAACAGCTGGTCACCCTCATGGGTGGAACCATGGCCGTGGAAAGCGAGGTGGGGGGCGGGACAACTTTCTATTTTTGCATCAACGTCGGTAAAGTAGCACAGCGTCATCGTGTCGAGGCATCGGAGGGAAACAACATCTCATCAGCAGAGTCGTACCGGATCCTTTTGGCCGAAGACGACGAAACCACGATTTTCGGAGTCAGTAGGCTGCTGGAGAAATCTGGGCATCGCGTAATCGTGGCCAAAAATGGTCAGGAAGCCTTCGACCTGCATGTCTCACACGATTTTGACCTAATCCTCATGGACGTGCAGATGCCGGTTCTGGACGGCATTGAGAGCACACGACGCATCCGGGAAGATGGTCCGGAAGAGAAGCGGAGCATTCCCATCATCGCTCTGACTGCATACTCCATGAACGGCGACAGAGAGAAATTTTTGGCCGCAGGCATGAACGGGTATATCGCCAAACCGATTGAATTTGACACTCTTCTGCAAACTGTAGGCGAGATTAAAAGACCGAAGAAATCAATCTCGGCAAATCACCTCTAACCTCTTTGCTGCCACCAAGGAAGTACCTCTCTATGACGCGATACGACAATCGATGGAATTCCCTTCTACTGGGCGCAGTCCTTGTATTCGGAATGCTCATTGCCAATGCTGTCCTCTCCAAAGTCATTTTCGCACAACCGCTAAGCATGACCGGGGGAACATCCCAAGAAAACGACCAACGGCAAACACTGGTTTGGGCGGTTTTTGCCTACCTTGGCGAGGATAAGACCCGATCGCAGTACAGTCCTATTGTGGACTATCTCAACACCACTCTGACAGACTATCGCATTCATCTTCGTGTCTTGCCGATGGATCGCTTATACGAGGGCCTCGAACACGACGAATTTCACATTGTCACCACCAATCCGACCCACTTTCTGGTTATCCGTAAGAAATTCCAGGTTTCCGGGGCGATGGCTACCTTGGTACCGTTGGATCAAAACGGACAGCCAATATACCATCTTGCCGGTTGTATCGTCGCAGCAGCAAACCGCCCAGAGCTAACTTCGATCTCCAGTATCCGTAATCAGCGTTTGGCAACACCCAGTACCCAAAATATGGGGGGCTACAGAGCTCAGGCCTACGAATTTTACAAAGCGGGCAACTCTATTGAAGCAGCATTTGCCACTCAGACCGAGACGGGAACTCATCAAGCTGCGATTATGCAGGTGATCAATGGCAAAGCAGACATTGCGTTTGTACGCACTGGTGTTATCGAGTCTATGGTGGCTGATGGCCAACTTGATCCTACAAGAATACAGGTATTGAATCAGCAACGCCACCCTAACTTTGATCTGCAGTGCTCGACCCAGCTTTATCCGGAGTGGCCGGTCTTCGCCTTGCCACATGTTGATAAACGCGCAGTGCGCCAAATGGCATCTGCGTTGCTTGCCCTGGACCAAACTCATCCTGCCGCAAAAGAAGCCAATATTGCCGGCTACACCATTCCTGCCGACTACCTCCCAGTCGAGTCCTTGGCGCGGACCCTCAAGTTACCCCCCTTCGATAAGGTTGAACCGATTCGATTGTCGGAAATCTGGCGACAACATTGGGCTGTGCTGGTCGCTATTAACGTGGGGGCTGCAATCATCCTCGGCTTGGCTTATGCGTGGGTTCTCTCGCTCAAACGTCAGAACGCAATGCGTCGACGCCATCAGCAGGAGCTGGAGGAAACTAATCGATTTCTGGCAGATGCTGCCGAACAATCACGCTCGTTGGCTGAACAAGCCGAATTAGGCAACATCGCCAAGAGTGAATTCCTGGCAAACATGAGTCACGAAATCCGCACGCCCATGAACGGCGTCATAGGCATGACCGGCCTGCTCCTGGACACGGACCTAACCGGGGACCAGCGGCGCTACGCCGAGATCGTCAAATCCAGTGGCGAGTCGCTTTTAGGACTCATCAACGATATTCTGGATTTTTCAAAAATTGAAGCCGGAAAACTCGACCTTGAGACGCTGGACTTTGAACTGCAAAGTCTGCTGGACGACTTTGCCTCGACCATGGCGATCAAGACACATGACAAGGGCCTGGAGCTTCTCTGCGCCGCAGACCCAGACGTACCCACGCTGCTTATGGGAGACCCGGGCCGCCTGCGCCAGATCCTTACCAACCTGACGGGCAACGCGGTGAAGTTCACGCAACAAGGGGAAGTGGCCGTAAGAGTGGAGACAGTCCTGGAGTCAGGAAGAGATGATTCTTGCCTGCTGCGTTTTTCCGTACGTGATACGGGCATCGGCATTCCCCCGGACAAGATCGGCACACTCTTTTCCAAATTCACCCAGGTGGACGCCTCGACCACGCGTCAGTATGGCGGCACGGGCCTTGGACTGTCCATCTCCAAACAGCTTGCGGAATTGATGGGCGGGGAAATCGGCGTGAAAAGTGTCCTCGGCCAGGGCTCAGAGTTCTGGTTCACGGCTCGCTTCGGCATGCGCAAAGGCGTAGCGCAGGAGGAAATGCCTCCCGCCAATCTGGCTGATGTCCGCACGCTGATAGTGGATGACAATGCCACCAACCGGGAGATCCTCTCCACGCGCCTTGCTTCCTGGGGCATGCGCCCGGAAGAGGCTCCGGACGGTGCCTCGGGGCTGCAGACTCTTTACCGAGCCCTTGGTGAGAATAATCCCTTCCGACTGGCCATAATTGACATGCAGATGCCTGGCATGGACGGCGAAGCTTTGGGCAGGGCAATAAAAGCTGATGCACGACTCACGGACACGCGTCTGGTAATGCTCACCTCGCTGGGTGCACGGGGCGACGCCAACCGTTTAAATGGAATCGGTTTCTCCGCCTATGCCACCAAACCAATTCAGCACCAACTACTCAAAACTGTACTCTCCCAGGCTTTGAGCACTAGCGAGGATGAGCTGTCCCGGCCCTTTGCCACCCGGCACACGGCGCGGGAAGCCCTGCCCCGATTCATCAATTGCAAGGCCCGTATCCTGCTTGCGGAAGACAACATCACCAACCAACAGGTGGCCCAGGGCATCCTGAAGAAGCTCGGACTCACCGCCGATGTCGTGGCCAATGGGCGCGAGGCCATTGAAGCGCTCAAAACTCTGCCCTACGACTTGGTGCTCATGGATGTACAGATGCCCGAGATGGACGGCATGGAAGCAACAAGACACATCCGCAACCCCCTTTCGGCCATGACTAATCGGCATATCCCTATCATCGCCATGACGGCCCACGCCATGCAAGGTGACAAGGAAAGATGCCTGGAAGCGGGGATGGACGATTACGTGACCAAACCAGTTTCCATCCAGGCCCTGGCAAAAACGTTGGAAAAATGGCTGCCCCGCGAATCGACGGAATCTGTGATTCAGGAGCCAACTGACAAGAACCGGTTGGAGAACGGTCCATCAGACCCGATCATCTTTGACCGGGAGGCGCTGCTGAACCGCGTGCAGGGCGACCAGGAATTGACGACACTGGTTCTTCAAGGATTTCTGGAAGACATCCCCCGGCAAATCGTCGCCTTGCGGAAATATCTGGAGACTGGAGACGTGGCTGGAGCCGAGCGCCAGGCCCACACTATTAAGGGAGCCTCGGCCAACGTAGGCGCAGAAGCCTTGTGTATTCTGTGTGGAGACTTGGAAAGTGCGGGCAATGCGGGAAAATTGGATATAATTCAAGCGCGACTGAATGAATTGGATGCGGCCTTTGAAACTTTACGACACGCCATGCAAGGAGACATGCCATGAAAACGCTTATAGCCGAGGATGATTTCACCAGCCGCCTGCTCTTGCAGGGACTCCTGAAAAATTATGGACCATGTCACGTGGCGGTCAACGGAACGGAGGCGGTGGAGGCAGTTCGCATCGCGCTGGAAGCAAAGGAGCCCTACGATCTCATCTGCTTGGACATCATGATGCCGGAGATGACCGGTCAAGAAGCTCTACGACTTATCCGGGATCATGAGGAAGCACTAGGAGTCCTGTCGACACATGGTGCAAAAATAATCATGACCACGGCCCTGGACGACATCAAAAATGTCAAGAATGCATTCTACAACCTTTGCGATGCGTATCTGGCCAAGCCCATTCAGAAGGACCTGCTCTTAAAGGAGCTAAGTAAACTTGGGCTCGTATCATGACGATGCTCAGCATGAGAATAAAGGTACGCAAAACAGTTGGACACAAAAGAAGGAGCTTTCTTCATGGATGAATTGGTCAACGAATTTCTGGATGAAACGGGCGAGCTTCTGGCAACGGTGTCCGAAGACATCATGTCTTTGGAACGGGACTTTGATATTGAAGTCATCAACCGCATCTACCGCGCGTTTCATTCAATTAAGGGTAATGGTGCAATGCTTGGTTTTGACCGCGTCAGCGCCTTTGCTCATACGGCGGAAGATCTGCTTTCCCTGGTTCGTAATCGGGAATTGGAGGTCACGCGCCCTGTGGCCGACGCGATACTTCAGGCTTTGGACGCAATGACACTGATCCTGGCGGACATCAGAAATGGTGGTGATGACAGCCGGGACACAACCATAGCCTTTCAGGCCTTGGAAAACGTCATTGCAACTCCGAAAACGCGCCGAGATTTCACGGCTATCTGCGCCGCTGATGAAAAGGTGAAAAAGAACCCTTGCCCCGCTAGCGCCGAACAAAAACTCCAACTGGAAGCAAACAAACCGAACGCTCACGTTTCAGCTTCCTCTGGAGTAGATTTCGATCTGTCCGAACCGGAAATGTCTGAACCTGAGTGCACTGATTACGAAAAGATGCCTTCTCGCCCAGGTTTTATCAAAAAAAACATACCATTGAGCTTAAAGGCCGCAGCTAGCAGAGAATTGAAGATTCTCATAGTCGAGGATGACTTCACATCCCGGCAGATCCTTAACGGCTTTCTTTCAAAGTACGGGGAGTGCCATCAGGCCAAAGACGGCTTGGAGGCCATCGAGGCTTTTTCGCTAAGCCATGAATCCCCCACCCCAGAGCCATATGATCTTATCTGTATGGATATCAGCATGCCTAAAATGGATGGACTCAGGGCAACCAAACTCATCCGAGAAATCGAACGCGGTAAGGGAGTAGAGGGAACAGGATGTGAATCAGCCATCATCATCACGTCCGCAGTTGAGGACCCAACGACCATCATCAAGGCCTGCTACGAGTGCGGCGCCAACTACTATTTCATCAAACCGCTGGATTTCAATCAAATGACGAGACAAATGCAAAAGCTCTCTCTTATTATGTAACTGGAATTTATCGTCAACACCATGGCTTGCATGATACCGTCATGGATCTCTGCGGCTTAAGTGAACACCAAAAAAGCGGCATTCAAGTCCACACGAAATCCACACGCCCACAGGACTCTGGGGCTTTTTTTAAATAGTCAGACCTGAAAAACTCTAAAAACGGCCCATCAGGCACAAGCCTGTACCGCCCGAACATCTGGACGAAAAACGTGCCCCAGCAATTTGAGGCACAAAAAATACAGTATCCGGATGAACTTCCGGAAGTTGAAGGCAGCACAGGCCATGAGCAGGTTCACGGAATCGCCGATCTGGCCTTTGAGGTAGTTTCGAAGCATCCTGTGATCGTTCTTTAGGTGGCCGATGATTGGTTCGATGGCGGCCCTGCGGCGAAAGCGTGCCCGAGCTTGGCGCTTTTCGTGTTCAGTCTTCGGACCTTTGCCTGATTCAGGGATTTCGATGCGGGTATCCCCGATCCTGCGCTTGCCTCGATAGCCACGGTCGCAGATCGCCATGGTCGGCCTTTTGCCGACGATACTCTCGACCTGGCTCAGAACTGCGGGGAGAGTATGGCCGTCGAAGGGGTTGTCCGGGAAGGACAGTGCGCCAACGATAATGCCGCTGATCTTGGTCACGGTCACGGATGCCTTGGCACCGAACTCGTATTTTTTATGTGCCTTGCCTTTGCTGATGCAGGAAACGTCTGGCTCATGGAGGCTGTAAATTTTGCCCGTGTCGGAACGCTTTTGGCGCTGTACGCGGTCATAGAGGTCAAGAGACTGCCGGTGAATCTCAAGCGCTTCCGGGGAAAGCTTCCGCCTCATGTCGCGGATCAAGATGCCAGCAATAGTCCGCAAACGCCGGACTGCCCGTTGGGCCTCCCCCTGTTTGCGGCCTTTTGACTTGAAACGAATGGTCCGCAGCAGCTTTTTGATTTCACGCTGGTAGCTGCGCCGGAGTTTGACGTCTTCCAATTTGGCCATGATGTGGCATCGCGTCACGATCTTGGTCAGCAGCTTGGTGTCCGTGGGGAAGGTGATATTCTTTTCCTGGACGGTGGAATCCACAACCACTTCCTCTTCCTTGGCCTTGTCGCCATGAAGGGTCACGGAGACTTCGAAAATTTTACGCACACCGTCTTCCCCGATCCGACGTCGAAAATAGGTCAACTCGGAAGAGTCGCACGGCAGCTTCCAGGTGAAGCGCTGCTGGCCGCAGAAGGCCTGGAAATATGGATTCTGAACCCAGGTCTCGACGACGCGCTCATCGCTCAAGTTTTCAAGCTGCTTGAGGATGAGAAGTCCGACCATCAATCGGACGGGTTTGGCTGGGCGACCGGATACAGCATAGAGCGGTCGAAAGCTGCCCTCAAAAACCTGCCACGGGATGGCCTTGGCCAACCCCAGAAGGTGATGTCGCGGATCGAGTTGATCGATCAGATCTGGGCAGAGGAAGCTGCGCTGACGGTCCGATTTTTTGGGCTGCATCGTTGATAACCTCGGAGTGATTTCGACCAGAAAAAATGCATTTTCACTGCATCACTGGTTATTTGAAATACATTATCTCCGATTAAATTTCAATTAATTTCAGCATATTGTCACATTTTTCAGGACTGACTAAATATTCTTTTGAATAAATTTTCTGAAAATAGAGTAAAATTTCATCAATTACTTGTATACGGTCTAAAATATAATGGAAAATAATACCACATCATTCATAAATCGCAAGCTTTACATACTTGTAGCATGTGCAATTTTTCCTGCTTTATTAATCATTTTATACACAGCTTTCAATCAAAGAAATCTTGCTCTGGATGCTGCAGAGAAAGAAATCGTAACCGTCACCAATAGCGTTGCACAAATTCAGACGGAAAAGTCGATGCAGGCTAGATTAATCTTGCAAACGCTCGCCGGAATGTCCCAAGTTAAAAATTTTAGTGTTGTAGAGTGTAACTCTCTGTTCAAATCAATAATGAATGAGAATTCTGAAATTGCAAATATTGTATTAATGGATTCATTTGGTGATGTTTTTGCTGCAGCACTCCCGATAATTGAAAAACAAAACTTCAGTCATCGAACTTCATTCAAAGATGCAATTCGCACAAAAGATTTCAGTGCAGGAGATTATGTAGTTAGCAAGATGGCTAACGTTCCTGTTATGCAGTTTAGTTACCCAGTCATGAGTGAAGACGGAATCATTTCTGGCGTGCTTTTCTTTACTTATAATTTGAACTACTATCATGATTTTTTTGCTGGAATCAAGCTCCCGAAAGGCAGTCGATCCGTCTTGATTGATCGCAACGGCATCCGACTGACTGATTTCAGCAATCTGGAGAAAACACCAGAACTTGGCACTCCCATCGTTCCAGAAAATTGGCGCGAGATATCGGAATCCAAGCACGATAGTGGGCATTTTCTTGGTACGAGATACGATGGAGCGGAGGTTCTTTTTTCCTTTCACAAGCTCCGGCTTAAACCGGAAATGCCCCCCTATATCGTTGTGCTCTCGAGTTCGCCAGTAGCTGTCGCTTTCACTGATGCGAACAAAATTCTTCAAATAAACATCGGACTTTTATTGCTCGCCTCAATTCTGGCGGCAGCTATCGCCAAAGCATTCGGACGATTTTTGTTTGCCCACCAAATTGAAGCCCTTCGCGAGAGCGAGGAGCGCTTCCGTACCCTGTTCGAGAACGCGCCGCTGGCCTATCAGTCCCTGGACGAACACGGCCTGTTCCTTGACGTGAACCGCAAATGGCTGGAGGTCCTCGGCTATGAGGACAAGGAGCAGGTGCTCGGCAGGTGGTTCGGCGATCTGTTGGCCCCTGGCTACCGGGAACACTTCGACCTCAACTTCCCCATGTTCAAACAAGCCTGCGTCATCGACGGGGTGGAGTTCGAGATGCTCCGCACGGACGGCGCTCGTATCACTGTGAGCTTTAGTGGCAGAGTGCAGTTGGACCGTGATGGTTGTTTCATACGCACCCACTGCATCTTCACTGATATCTCTGAGCGCAAGCAATCTGATAGGATGCTGAATTTCGCCCTGGCCGAGCTTTCAGCGGTTTATACGAGCGCGCCGGTGGCCATGATGCTGTTTGACCAGGATACGCGTATCGCCAAGATCAACACGGCAGCGGCGGCGTTCGTGGATGCAAGTGATCGGGAAGTGCTCGGTCGAAGGTGCGGGGAGGCGCTGCTCTGTAGGCACCGTTTCGATGCCCAGCAGGGATGCGGATTCAGCCAGGATTGTCAGGCCTGCGTCCTGCGGCAGGCCGTGTTGGACACTTTTGGCGACGGCCAGAACCGGCAGGGGATCCAATTCTGGCTGAATACCGTGGGTGGCGGAGAGATCGATGAGCGTTGTCTGCTCGTTAGCACGGCATACCTGCCAAATAATGAAGACTCCAGGGTCTTGCTCTGCGCCTTGGACATTACGAGACTGAAAAGCATCGAAAAGGGGTTGATCTAGGCCAGGGATGCCGCCGAAGCCGCCAACCGGGCTAAATCCGAATTCCTGGCCAACATGAGCCATGAGATCCGTACGCCCATGAACGGCATTCTGGGCATGCTTCAGCTTCTCGAGACATCCTTGCAGGACAAGGAAGAGTTGGAATTCTGCGCCCTGGCCATCCAGTCCGCCAACCGTCTGACCACCCTGCTCTCGGACATTCTGGACCTCTCCCGGGTGGAGGCGCGTATGATGTTTATCCGCTCCATACGCTTCAACCTGCACAGCGCACTGGCTCAAGCCGTTGATCTTTTCGAACCTGTCGCCGTCCAGACCGGTGTAGCGTTGACACGTCATCTTGACCCAGGCCTCCCGACTTGGGTTGTCGGAGATCCCATCAGGCTGCAGCAGGTGCTCATCAATCTGATCGGCAACGCCTTCAAATTCACCAAGCTCGGGCACGTCCACATCGAGGCCTATCCGCTTCTGGCACGCGGCAACGATTCCGTCAGAATCTTTTTTGCCATTGCGGATACGGGGTGCGGCATACCGGATGAAGAACTTGAGAATCTGTTCCAACCATTCACACACTCAGGTAAGCCAAGGATATACTCGGAACCACCAGGGTGCCGGATTGGGCCTGACCATCAGCAAGCAACTGGTGGCCCTCATGGGCGGGAGCATGGCCATGGAAAGCGAGGAGGGAGTGGGGACTACCTTTGCTTTTTGCGTGACCCTCGGCAAGGGAGCGCAGCCTCATGGCAACGAGGCTGCGCTGGATAAACGCCCTGCGTGCGCCACCGGCGTCCCTCCGGATTCTTCTGGCCGAAGACGACGAGACAACGGTTTTCAGTATCAGCAGGCTGCTCGAAAAGTCCGGGCACAGCGTGGCCGTCGCCCATAACGGGCAGGAAGCCCTGGAAATGCATGAAGCGAATGATTTCGACCTCATCCTCATGGACGTATCGATGCCAATCATGGATGGCATCGAAGCCTGTCAGCGCATTCGAGGCTCTGGAAACTCCCACAAACGGGATATCCCCATCATCGCCCTGACGGCCTACGCCATGACCGGAGATAAGGAGAAGTTCCTGGCTGCGGGCATGAGCGGATACGTTGCAAAGCCCATAAATATGGAGACCCTCATGCAGATGATAGCCGAAACGTTCGCAGAACAGCGGCGTTAGGGAAGCAGACGGATCTCCCCAAACCAAAGCCGCCCTAAAAGTAAAGACTCCTGCTTCTATCGCAGAGCGGGCACGTCCGTGAAAGATGTGGATGCCTTAGCGCTTACCAATCACCCCATCTTTAAAGGGCGCCTGATCTGTAAGCGGTCAGGCATAGTTGGCCTTTGGCCGACGATATTAGAGACTTGGGTAAGCACTGCGGCGAGAATGGGCCTTCCCTGAAAAATGACTCCGTCTCATCTTCCACGCCCGGCACCAGCTTCCACAAACTTAAAATCCTCATCGCATATGGCGGCTTTTTTCACAATTCGCGGAAATTGTGAGACAAAAAAATTATCTTACACGAGATTAGGCTTTAGTTGAAGGTGGAATCAGGCCGGTCTCCCCTTTCTCCAGGGAAGCCGGCCTCTTTAATGTTCAGTTGCCTAGGTTACTACTGCCCTCAGGAAAAGCCACAGTTTCGTTTTGCTCACCACCAGTCTCCGAATCATCTGGCTGCGCTGTGCTTGACGACAATTCCGACATCGCCGCCACGGTAAACACGCCAATAACTCCGGCCAGACAGCCACCAATAAACGTCAGTATTTTTCCCATCCTGTCCTCTCTGGGCATGATTTCTTCAGTCATCGATATTCTCCCTCACGATTTCAAGTATTGCGATTGCGATCGCGATTACAGGCCCCCAGGTCATGTGGCCTCACCTCCTTCAAAAGGCCTCTTTCCAGCCTCCTGCTGTCCGTGATTCGGTCCATTGCGAATTTCCCCCATAAGCCCTCCTTTGTCGTTGTTGTTTGCGAACTGAAAAGCCAACGGCTCCCGTGCGCCATGTAATTTTATTGAAGGTCAAACCTGGTGATTACTGAAAATCCCGTGCTGAAGCAGAGAAAACATGGCCGCAGCAAGGTCAGCCACCGCGTTCACGACAGCGCTTCTTCCGGGCAGCAGCGACATGATGGCTGAGCTTGTGATTCCGACGCCGTAGATCTCAAAACCAGTGAGCATCCCTTGCTTGATTGCCTGGTTTGCGCAGTCCGCTGAGTCTGGATCCCCGTCGGTGATGATTAGGATGAGTTTCCGCTTTTCTTTAAGAGAGAGCATGTCCTGCATGACCCACCACAGCGACTCTCCCATGGGGGTTCCTCCAGCAGGCCCGAGGTCGAGAGTGGTGTGTACCTTCTGGCCGTGCCTGATAATCGGGGACACGGTGGTGTAGGATCCGTTTGGTAGTTGAGCCCCAGGAAAAGCGGTGACAGCGACATTGATTCTGGAGGCCTCAAGGGCAGAGGCGACAGCATAGCAGGCTTGGCAGGCCAGGTGAATTCTGCGCACCATGGATCCGGAACAATCGAGCAGGATATGAACGGCGGTATCAATCCCAACCCGTTCGGACTTGATGCGAAACACACGCGGATCTGATACGGCCAAGCGGTGGAGATGCCCGGTATCAAGACGCCCTCTTCTGCCACTCGATGCACGCGACAATATTTTTGTCTGCAATAATCCGCTTAGCCTGGTTCGCAGCGCCATGGAGGCTTGCCTGACTTCCAGGACATCGTCGGCCGATAACGGGGCTGCATGCTTGGATGTCTGAACCGCT
>Ga0265295_1006220_pt1 | contig 14591 bp, 15 predicted proteins | sample Munlansysbiofilm_FD_192503 | JGI IMG/M metagenome (GOLD analysis project Ga0265295, IMG submission 192503) | Leachate microbial communities from a municipal landfill in Southern Ontario, Canada - Methane capture system biofilm | ecosystem: Engineered > Solid waste > Landfill > Unclassified ... | reverse complement strand
AAGTTCCCATTTTTATATGATTTGCTTTAGGATTTATACCATAGTGTTCAAAAACACCAAGTAAATTTGCTCCCAATATCCCGCTACTATGAGCCTCATCTACTATTAAAAGAGCATTATATTTATCTGCTATATCAAAGATTCTTTTATTTGCTATAGCACCACTCATAGAGTATACCCCTTCTATAGCTATAATTAGTCTTTGGTAACCACCATTATTGTTAATAAGCTCTTGAAGATGTGAGATATCGTTGTGCCTAAAAAAAAGTATTCTAGCATCACTTAATCTTGTAGCCAAAACTCCACTAGCATGATACTCTTCATCTATCAAAAAAAGATCTTTTTTTCTTGCTAGTGACTCAAACATAGCAATATTTGCCAAAAACCCACTTCCTACAACGATAGCATCTTCAAAACGATGGAGTTCTTTAAGCTTATCTTCAAACTTTTGATGGATTTTACTATAACCATTTACCAATATAGAGGCTTTTGGAGAGTGATAAAGTTCTTTTTTTATACTTTTGTAAGCCCTTTTTAGTAGTTTTTTATTTTTACTAAGTCCAAGATAATCATTTGATGCAAGATCTACTAAACTATCATCATATATTACCCTACTTCTTACTCTTTTTGCCTTATGTAAGGCTTGGAGTTCTTTATCATAAAACATATCTACCTACAGTGTAATATTTTCTATCATTTTGATATTATTGTTATAAACTATAATAGCATCTATACAAAACTTACTATTAAGGTTTTTCACCTTTTGATAGTAGTAGATACTATTAATAAGTTTATGTAGCTTTGATGGAGTGATATTATATACAGCATCATAACTCTCTCCACTTTTTACCTCTACAAAGTGATAAACCTCATCTTTTGTAGATATTATATCTATCTCTCCCATCTTTTTGGCATAGAAGTTTCGCTCTATTATAGTGTGACCTTTTTCTTTTAGATACTCTACCGCCTTGTTTTCAGCTATATTTCCTTTAAACCTGCTCAACTTCCACCTTTAGGGATTTGAATTTTGATGTTTTGGTGAACTCATCAGATTCATCTCCAAAAATATAGTTTATTTTACTTTTTGCATGATGAAAAGTAGTATAAAGTGTACCTTTTTTAATACTTTTTACAAATTTAACCTCAAGAGGAGATGTTTGTCCATAAGGAGTTTTTAATACTATCTTATTACTAAGTCTTTGTTCATCTTCTATACTAGCTAAGATAATATCATCTGGGTATTTATCATTTAATCTAGGCGACTCTTTGCTTTGAGCTGAATTGTTATAATGTACTAGCGTTCTTCCTGTTGTTAGATAAAAACTACCATCATCTACCCCATCTAAAATCTCTTTGATTTGTCCTCTTAGAGTATATCTATTGTATTGAAAATGCCCTAGTCCATCATCTGTTTTAAAACTATCAAGATGTAAAATAGGCGTATCACTTTTATCTATTGGCCACTGCATACCCTTACTTCTATGTTTGCTTAGTTTCATATAATTTGCTCCAGCAAATCTACTAACCTCGCTTCTTACATCATCCCAAAGTTCTTCACTAGAGCTATAGTTAAACTCTCCACATATTTTGTTTTCTATATCTCTTAAAACTTCCCAATCATCTGGAAGATCTGATAAAACAAGTGGTTGTGATAGATGAAGCCTTCTCATAGCATTGACATAGACTCCTGTTTTTTCATAAGCACTCTTTACTCCAAAGACTACATCACTTTTATTTGCTATTTCATTCATAAAAAGCTCTTGAGTAACCAAAAGTTCTAGATTTGATAATGCTGAGTTGATTTTATTTTGATTTGGATGAATATGTGCTATATCCTCACCCATAACATACATAGCTTTTATACTACCCTTTAGCATAGCATCCATCATATCTGGAGTCATAAGTCCAACTTTTGTAGCATCTTTATAATCAGGTTCATAATAAGGTAAACACCCTACATCACAAGCACCTTGGACATTGTTTTGTCCACGAAGTGGCATAAGTCCAGCTCCTGCTTTGGAGATATTACCAGTAAGTAATGCTAGATTTGCTAGTGCCATAACAGCCTTACTCCCATCTATATGCTCTGTTATACCAAGTCCCCAAAATATCATGGATTTTCTTTTTGCATACTCTCTAGCAATAGATGGAATCATCTCTACTAGATACTCATATCCAGATATATTTTCAAAAAAGTTTGGATTTGCAAAAGGATCATTTAAAATAACCTCTTTATACTCCTCAAAACCACTACATCTATTTAAAATAAATCTACTATCATAAAGATTTTCATTAAGTATGACATATGCCATCATATTTAGTATAAGTAAATTTGCTTCATATGGTATTACGGCATTATATATAGCATATTTACTTAGGTGTATATCTCTTACATCAATAACAACTAGATCAATACTCTTATCTCTAACAGCTTCTATCATCCTATTTGCTACTATAGGGTGAGCTTCGGTTGTATTGGAGCCTATAACTATTAAAAACTCTGATTTAAATATATCATCATATGGATTTGTAGCAGCTCCTTCACCTATAGTGGTTTTAAGTCCTTTTAAACTAGGGCTATGACATACTCTAGCACAATTATCAATATGTGGTGAACTCATAGTAAGTCTTGTAAATCTTTGAAAAAGCCAACCACTTTCACAGCTAGTTCTAGCTCCACCAGTAGCACAAAAAGCCTCTCCACCATAAGTAGTTTTAATTTGATCAAGCTTCCACGCAACAAGTGAAGTTGCATATTCATAACTTGACTCATACCATATATCATCTAGCTCTTTTAGAGTTTTTGATCTTGCTTTTAATTCTGTTGTAAGGTAGGGAAAGTTTTTTTCAATAAATGATTTTTTGATTCTAGGGCTTCTTATTCTATTTGGTGAATCAACAAAATCATATCCATATTTACCCTTAATACAGAGTTTTCCACGACTAACTACGCCATCATTTTGGGCATATATTTTAGTTATTTTATTGTCTTGTATAACTGCGGTTATATCACATCCAACACCACAGTAAGTACAAACAGAGCTAATATCTGTTGTCATAGATCAACCCCCACCAACAAATTGTAACAGTTCTATTTTATCATTTTCTTTTGGAACAAAACTATCCCAAAACTCTTTTTTAACTATCTCCATATTTACAGCTACCGCCATAACTTTATCTTTGATTTGAAGTCTATTTAAAACCTCATCTATAGTTAAGTCTTTTTCAAAGCTTATAGTTTCTGAATTGATTATTAGATTCATCGCTCTTCCATAATTTATAAATATAGTGATATTCTACAATATATTGATTAATTATACCATAAAGCCAAATAGTATATAATCTTTTTTAAAAAAGGTTTATTATCAAGTTTCAACATATCTATATAGAGATCACAAATATTTGTGGTTTAGAGTGCTTTTTTTGTCCACCAAGTAGTAAAAAATCAGATATTATGGATCTAGAGCTTTTTGATACTATTTGCCATCAAGCAAAAGAGTTTACAAATGAGATCTATCTTCATCTTTTGGGTGATCCTTTGGTACTATCAAATCTACAAGACTATCTTGATATTGCCTATAAATACTCTTTAAAAGTCAATATTACAACAAGTGGTTTTTATCTAAAAAAAGAGATTTTTACTATCTTAGTTCATCCATCTATTAAGCAAGTAAATATCTCATTAAATAGCTTTAATGCCAACAAAACATCTAAAAGCTTTGATGAGTTTATAGATATTATTATGGATTTTTGTGATTTTAAGCAAAAAAGTGCTAATAATATTTTTATTAACCTTAGACTTTGGAATATAGATAAAACTAGCAGTGCTTATATCTATAACCAAAAAGTTATCCAAAAGCTTAAAGAGTTTTTTGAACTAGAGCATATTAATCTAAGCTCATCAAAAGATAGACAAAGATTGGCAAATAAAGTAATTCTTTCATTTGATGAATATTTTGAGTGGCCAAGCTTAAATAATAGATATTATGAAGAAAAAGGCTTTTGTTTAGGACTAAAATCTCATATAGCCATCACTTGTAGTGGGGATGTAGTACCATGTTGTCTTGATAAAGATGCTATTATCAATCTAGGTAATCTTCACTCTCAAAGCCTAAAAGAGATACTTTATAGCCCAAAGGCTCAAGCTATTATAGATAGTTTTAAAGAAGGATTTGCACTACAAGAGCTATGCAAACACTGCTCATTTAAAGCTAGATTTAGTCAAAAACTTACCACCTAGCTTTTGAGCTAATATCTAGCTCATCTATAGCTGTAAACTCTTCTTTTTTATATAGTTCAACTGCATATCTACCTATCATAGCGGCATTATCACTACAAAAGTTAAGTTGTGCCAATAAAAGCTTAGAGTTATACTCACTACAAAGTCTCTCTAACTGCACTCTTAAAGCTTTATTTGCACTAGCCCCTCCAACAATAGCAAAAGTTTTTGGTGTATGGAGTTTAAAATATTTTTTAAGTTTTTGCATAAGATGCGTGATAGCTGCTTTTTGAAAAGAGGCACTTATATCACAAATAGCTTGTTTATCAAGAGTACCTTGCTCTTCTATAGCTAGTCTTACTGCATTTTTAAGACCACTATAACTAAACTCTATTTTTGGAGAGTTTCTTAAAGGAATAGGAAAATTATATCTATTTTCATCACCATTAAGTGCCATTTTTTCTATTTCTGGTCCCCCAGGGTAGGCTAATCCTAGCATTTTAGCTACCTTATCAAAGCTCTCACCAAAGCTATCATCTATAGTAGATGCAAAAAGCCTCATATCATCTACACTATTTACTTCTAGTATCTGTGTATGTCCACCACTTACCAACAGTACAGATAGTGGCAAAAATGACTCTTTTTCTATAAATAGTGAATAAATATGTCCTTTTAGATGATTTACTGCTATAATAGGAAGATTTAGAGCAAGACTCAAAGCCTTTGCCATCATAACTCCTTCAAGCAAAGTAACACTAAGCCCTGGAGAGTTTGTAACGGCAATAGCCTTTAGATATGGGAAAAACTCCCTACACTCTTCTAAGATTTTTGGTAAAGCTTCAGTATGAAGTCTAGCAGCAAGTTCTGGTACTACTCCACCATATATACTATGATCTAACTCTTGAGAGATTTTTTTGTGAAAAATAAGCTTATAGTTATTTATAGATGTGATAGCTATAGAGCTATCATCACATGAGCTTTCTATACTTAATATCATCTTTGTACCCACTCCAAAGCACACGCTAACTCTCCATATCCGCTTTTTGCATTGATATGTCCTGCATTTTCTAGGATTTTGAGTCCAATATTAAGCTTACTTTGCATAGAAATAAGTTCTTCAACTTCTATATAAGGGTCATTATCACTTGAAGCCATAATCACCTCTTTTGCTCTTAGATCACTTGGCAAGGGATAGGGTATAAATGAGCTAAGTTCACTTATATCACAACTATTTGATACAGGAGAGACTAACATTAGCTTATCAACTATATCAACTTTTTCTTTTTCAACTAAATGAAACCAAAGATGATTTGCCAAAGAGTGACAAACTATAATATTTGGTTTAAACTCTTGTAAAATCTTTTTTAAAACATCAAGCCACTCTTGCAAAATAGGATTATCTTTATTTGGTAACTCTGGAAAAAGCACTTCAAATCCTAGCTTTGATAGCTCATCATTTAGCCATGATTGCCAATGTGGTGCGGGACTTCCTCCAAGACCGTGTAAAATAAGTACTCTTTTCATATCTTTTCTCTTTGGTAATCTATAAACTCTATTTTATAGTTGGATTTTTGGAGTTTATTTATAGTGTTTTTATCAAAAGCCTCTATTATAAGCTTATTGTTTTGCTCAAAAACCAAAGCTTTTAACTCTTTGATATTATGATTTTCATACTCTTTTTGATCTTGAAGGCTTTTATATTTTTGAAGCTCTTTATCTAGATCAAGTTTAAGTTTTTGCTCAAACCTAGCCCTACTTACCATAAGATATATAGTGAGTGCCAAAAGTATCACAAAAGGAATAATCAAATCTTCCATACAAACTCTCTTATCTCTTTATCTATATTAAAGATATCTTGCACATTTGAAGGCTTGATATCTAAGTATTTTTCATAAGCTTTTATACTATTTTTAGCAATCATAGTAAAATCAATCTCACCATTTAAAAACCTATACACACCCACCTCATTTGCTGCATTTAGCACAACTCCTCTATGTGGATTTGCCAAAAGATCATCTTTTAGCTCCCATATAGGATATCTTTTTGGATCTATTTTTCTAAACTCCAAACTAGCTACTTCACATAGATTGGTAGTAGGTACTATGAGCTCATCTACCTTACCTAAAATAGCATATGCTATGGGTAGCTGCATATTTGGAGATGCAATATGAGCGGTGGTACTTCCATCACTAAAGTTTACCATTGCGTGGATTATTGATTTGGTTTCTATAATGGCATCAAGTTTTGTAGTATCAAAAAACCATTTAGCCTCCAAAAGCTCAAATAGTTTATTTGTCATCGTTGCACTATCTATTGTTATTTTATTGCCCATTGCCCAATTTGGATGGTTAAGTGCTTCACTTATGCTTACTTTTTCTAAGTTTGTAATAGGATAATCCCTAAAAGCACCCCCACTAGCTGTAATAGTCATACTATCTATAGATTTATCACTTTTTAGATACCAAAGTCCAAAGTGTTCGCTATCTATTGGAACTATTTTACTCATATCCAAAAACTCTCCAGCAACCACTAAGGACTCTTTATTAGCAAGAGCTACTTTTTTGCCTTGCTTTATAGCTGTAATAGTAGGAGCTAAACCCAAAAATCCTACTAGTGCATTGATCACAAGGCTTGAAGAGGACTCCTCTATAGCTCTTAAGATTGCATTTGCTCCAGCAGATACGTTGTTGTGGTTTATATTGATTACATCTTTTTCATTAGCGACCACAACTCTTTTTGGATTAAACTCTTTGATTTGTTGGTTAAGGAGTTCTATCTTTGTTCCAGCTACAAGAGTATCAATGCTTAGATTAAATCTTTTTGCCACATTTAAGGCATTAACCCCTATAGAGCCTGTAGAACCAAGTACAATCATAAAATCAATCCTATTAAAACATACATAATAATTGAAGCAAACAAATATCCATCAACTCTATCTAAAACTCCCCCATGCCCAGGGAAAAGGTCTCCACTATCTTTGACATTTGCCTCTCTTTTTAGATAACTTTCAAAAAGATCTCCATAAACACTAGCTATACTTGTAATAAGTGAGATTAAAAGTACTTTCCATATACTCAAATCCAAAAATAACATAAGTAAACTTAGTAGTGTTCCTACTACTACCCCACCTATAACACCCTCTATAGTTTTGTTTGGAGAAGAGGGAGCAAACTTAGTTTTACCAAACTTTCTACCTACAAAATAAGCTCCAACATCTGTACCAGCTACAATCAATAAAAGCCAAAAAAGTACTAACATACCATAATCAAAATAGAGTGCCAAAATAAACAAAAATGGCACCAAAGGATAAAGTAATGGGATAAATAGCCTCTTATCAAACTCTTGTTTATATGCCAAAATAGAAGCAAACAAAACAAAAGACACAAAAGCTAGATCTTGAGGGTGAGGATAAAAATAAGCCACTATCCAAATAACTCCAGCAACAATATATAGCCTATTGTCTTCTATACGAGATAGTAAATTCATCTCTTTTAGTCCAACCATCATCAACATACCAAGAACTGCCCATGTTACTAAATATGAATCAACAATAGCAACAATCAAGACAACTATTAACATAGCAAGTCCTGTTTTGATTCTAGTTGAACTTGTTTTTATAATATCCCACATATTTTTTCCTTAATCAACTCTTACTTTTATTGTTTTGTAGTTATTATACAAGAGGTTTGCTTTTGATTGGATTTTAAGCTCTCTTCTTTTTGTATAATCAACTTCATAATCACCCCCATAAGGTGAAGAAAATTTAGCACATAGTAAAGCAGCTTGTTTTATCACATTTTGTGGAAGCTCTTTTTTTTGTGTAGGGACTATTACATGTGATGATGGGCTATCTTTTAGGTGAAACCAAAAATCATTTGCCCTAGCTTTTTGTAAAAGTGCAATATTTTCTCTTTCATTTCTACCAAGATAGATCTTATATCCATCTATCTCAAACTCTGCAAAAGTTTGCTCTTTTTTTGTTTTGCTTTGATTTTTCTCTTTTTTAGGCATATAAAACTCTATCTCATCTAAAGAAATAGCACTATTTATAAGATTAATCATCTTTTGAGTAAATAAAAGTTTTTGTTCTAAGTTCTCTTTTTCTAAATATAGATTTTTTGCTTTTTGTTTTAGTTTTTTACTTTTAGCAAAAAGTGTATTTATATAGCTAGAGACATTCGCAACCTCACTAAAATCAAAAGTTTGAAGATTATTTTCAAAATCAAATAATTCAATCTCTTTTTGAAAACTTTTTAGTTTATGGATATTGGCAAGAAATAGATTTGCTTGATTTGATAGCTTGTTAGCTTCTTCTTCAAGCAAATGGCTTTGAGGAAGAGATTTAATGATTTTATTTAGCTTTTTTTCCTCTTTTTTAAGAATATTTAGTTTTAATTTTTTTTGGTTATTTAGCTCTTTTGCCTCTTTTTGTTTATAGTTATCATATAAAAACTCTTCAATATCTTCTATCTCTTGCTCTTTTGGACTAAAATTGCTAAAAGTTAGCTCTTCTAATATATGCCCTACTTTTACTACTCTAGAGGATTGTTGTTCACTTATATGTCTAATAGCTTCAAGAACTACTAGATTTGAATTTAACAATATCACATTTGTATATATTCCTGTAAACTCAAATTGCAAATATAATATCTCTTGTTTGTAACTACTTTTAATATCTAGTTTAAATCTTAAAATCCTATCATTATTTACTAAATCTAAGTCTATTATATGACAATTATTTAATTTTTTGTTTAAGATTACATCAAAAGGGGCATTAAAAGATTTATTTACTACCATAGTATCTGCTTTATATATAGTACTATTTCCTTTTGTCATATCAAAATAGAGTATGTTTTTATCTTCAAATTCTATTTTTAATGTACTATTTTGTACTCTTTTAATATATTTGATAGTTTTGTATTTTTGTAGGTATTTTACTACTGCTTTTAGTTCAAAGTGTTTCATTCTTAATCCATTCATTATAAAATCAAATAATATCATAGTTTTAATTTAACTTTTATTTTATTTAGCTTATAATGTCTCATATTAAAAAATTAAGGAGTTTCAATATGAACAAATTACTAAAGATAGCTTTAGCTTCAGCGTTAATTTTAGGACTAGGAGCAACTGTAGCAAGTGCAAATCCAGACAAAGGGCAAAAATTATTTAACAAAGACTTAAAAGGTCCTTGTGATGCAACTGGAGCAAAAGTAGCTGCTACTCATACACAAGATGAGTGGGAAGATATCAAAGAAAGTGGTAAACTAAGTGAAGAGATTCACAATATTTGTCCAGCTGTTGCACCTGATTTTCTAGATAGCAAAGGTGATAAATATAAAGATCTATTATTTGATTTCCTACACAACTATGCAAGTGATTCAGGAAATGTTCCATCTTGCTAATTAGCTAACGCTATTTTCTATTATAGTAAGGAAGGCTTTACTTCCTTACTTATTTCTTCTTTATTTATAAAATATTATCATACTCTTTAAGTCTTAAACTTTATTATACTCAATAGCTTTATTATCAAACATTATTTTACAATAAATTAATATTACTTATGTTAAAATAAATATGAACTTATAATCAACACAAGGAAGCAAAATGACTAAATTAAAAGGAATATTGTTTAGTTTCGTTTTAGTAACGGGTTTATTTGCCAATGCAAATATAAAGATTATTGATTTCAAAGATGCAAATAAGCATTTTGAAGCAAAAAGTGCACTTTTTTTGGATGCAAGACCATATAACCTATACCAAAAAGGTACCATCCCTGCGGCTATGTATATGGACTATAAAGAGTATGATAAACTAAAGAAGTTTTTACCAGCAGATAAAAATATCACACTTATAGCGTTTTGTAATGGATTAAAATGTGAACATTCAGATCATTTAGTAAAATTGTTGCAAAAAGATGGATATAAAAATGTACTTAACTACAAAGGTGGTTACCCAGAGTGGAGTGATAAAGAAAAACCTCAAATGGGTATTTTAAGAGAGTGTAAAGAAGAGCCAAAAGGTGAGTATGTACCACCTAGAGCAGCTTCTACTATCAAGGGTGCTACTGTTCATCTAGTAGAGGGTGATGATACTATGATAGATCAATATTGGTTTGCACAAGAATTACAAAAAGGTACAGTGTCAGAAAATATCCAACTTATTGATGTAAGAAAACCAGATCAATTTGCACAAGGTCACCTAAAAGGTGCTATCAACGTACCACTAGATGCTGATGATAAACTTGATGTTACTAAACTACCAAAAAACAAACTAAATGTAGTATATTGTAACACAGGTATGCAATCAACTGGTGCAGTTTCATCTCTAAAAGAAAATGATGGAAGTATTGTATATTTTGATGCAAATATTGATTGTGAAGGAACAAACTGTAAAGTAGAACCAAACGAATTATTCTAATATTTGATTATCTTATATAACTGCTTATTATAATTGTTATAATAGGCTCCTATTCAAGGGCTATAGAGCTATCTATGGTCCTTTTTTATTTAAGTTTTATTTAATAGTTATAGGAGTAAAATTGTGTATCTTAATAAAAAGGATACAAAAATGAAGAAAAAAGTACTCTCTATTTGTGTAGCCTCTGCGTTAGCTTGTAATCTATATGCAGATGGTGGAGCAGATAATAGTGAAGTTATGGCTCAACTTGAAGCACTCAAGGCTCAAATAGCAGCATTAGAGGCAAAGTTAGCAGATAACTCAAAAGAGATAGAAAAAGTAGATCAAAAACTTACAAGAACAAATAAAACTGTAAGTGATGTAAAAGTAGCAGCACTAAATGACAACATCAAATGGGATGTTGATTTTAGAACTGCATTTGATAATATCCAATACAAACACGCTAGTGGAGCAAAATCTAAAAATCCTGATCTTTTAACAAACAGACTATGGTTAGGTATGGGTTATGCACCTGATGACAACAACCTTTTTAAAGGTAAACTATCATACTACAAAGCTTATGGAGACACGGCAAACCACTCTCAATCCAATGTAAACCCTGGGTATGCAGACTTTGATTGGGTAACCAATGAAAATGCACTAGATGGTAATATAAGAGTAAAAGAGGCTTATTGGTTGTATCAAAATGATACATTTTTTGATGCAAATACTCCATGGACTATTAGTATAGGTAGACGTCCAAGTACTGATGGACTAGGTATCAATACTAGAGAAGGTATGAATGACAACTCTCCACTAGCTCATACAGTTAATGTTGAGTTTGATGGTATGAGTGCTAGGTTTGATCTTGATAAGATAACGGGAGTTGATGGTATGTGGTGGAAGCTATGTACTGGACGAGGTCTTACAAATGCAACCCCTAGATTTGATATGTTTTCACCAGATTATTCTTATGATGGAAACAACAATAAAGACATCAATATGTATGGATTTATCTTTGTTCCATGGGATAATGGTCAATACTCAGTTAGAACTAACTGGGCTAGAGGTGAAAATGTAATAGGCTTTAATGCTGCTGATATAGGAACATTTCAAACAGCATATAACACGTATATGGGTGGTGCTCCAACTGGAGCCAATTGGGCAAATATGGTAGCTGCAATGCCTAGATTTGCAACAGTTGGTGATATAGATCTAGCTACAGTGATGCTAAGAGCTGATGGTATAGGTGATGGGATCAATGACTTCTTGGATGAGACAGTTGCATTTGCATCATGGGCTCAAAGTAAAACTAGACCAAAAGGATCTATGCTAGGATCAACTGATAGCAAAACAGGTCACTCTACATGGATAGGTGTAGATATGCCATTACTTCTTACTGAAGATGGTAGATGGGGTATAGAGTGGAACAAAGGTAGTAAATACTGGAGAAGTATGACTTATGCTGAAGATACTATGGCTGGAAGCAAAATAGCAGCTCGTGGTACAGCATGGGAGATCTACTACAACCAACCTTTGACAAAAGCTCTACATCTTAATGCTAGATATACACAAATCAAATATGATTATACAGGAAGCAATAGCTTTTTTGGAGATGATGGAAGACCTATAGCTATAGCTGATGCTTTCGCAGGTGGACAAAATCCAGTTGAAAAAGCAAGAGATTTAAGACTATCTATAAGTTATAAATTCTAACTTAAAAATATAGCAAGGCATCTTGTCTTGCTATATTGTATTTATTGTATAAGTAAAGTTTCAAGTCACTAGTATTGTTTTTAAAGAAATTTGATTATGATATTTGAGATAAACATTTATAAATCTTAACTCTTAGCACTAACTATCTATAATCATACCGCTCTAAATCATTGATAGCCATAACCTTTTTGATATTATTTACATAGGTTTGCCCTTGTATAGAGTATAAAAGCATAGTTTCACTTAAAGTAAAACCATCTAAGACCTCATCCTTTTCTCGTAATTCAAGTCTTTTTTTTCTAAACTCACTATAAGCCCAACCTATATTTAGATTTAGCATATAATTAGCTACACTATCTTCTAAATCTCTGAAAACTCTTATTCTATGTGTAGCTCCCTCATCTCTTTGTTCTGGCACTATCCCTACTCCACTATAAGTCCACTGCCCAAAGAGATTATTTGCCTCTTTTACAAAACGACTTTTACCCCAACCACTCTCTAATGCAGCTTGAGAAAGAGCCAAAGAGCTTGGAATAATATCTATTCTTTTAAGATAGGATTTAAGATCATATAGTTTTGAGATTTTATACTTTTTTTGGAGTTTTATAAGCTTTGAGATATTAGATGAGTTGATTAAAAAAATATTTTTCTTTAGAGTATTTTCTATAAACTCCCTTTCTTTAAGAATCTTATTATTTTCTGCTTCTATAACGGGGAGCATAATATGAACAAAACGTTTTTTTACTCTATCGATATCTTTGATTTTATAAAAACTACTACCAAAAACCGTCGAATAAGCAAAACTATACAATAAAATAATAAATAAAAATACTCTTATAACTATCTCCAATCAAAGCTTATAAATAATTAGATATTTACTGTAAAAAGCTTCTTTACGGGTCCTTTTAAATGTAAAACATTATCTTGTATCTTCATAGTAAGTAACTCTTTACTTATTGGATACACTCTTGTAGTATTGCTTAAATAACCAAGATTATAAGCTCTTAGATAACAAGCTGCCATTCCTGTACCACAAGCTTGAGTTTCAGCCTCAACTCCACGCTCAAATGTTCTTACATAAAGATTATTATCTTTGATTGTAGCAAAATTTACATTTGAATTATGAGTTTTTCTCATCTTTTTACATACTTGTAAATCAAATTTTTCTAAATCATCTACAAATGTTACCAAATGAGGCACTCCCGTATCTACCATCCACCAGTTAAATCCCTCTTCATTAAAATCCTCTTTGATAACTTTTGGTTTAGCAAGAGTAATCTCAACTACATCATAACTAACATAGCATTGTATTACACCAGCTTCAGTCAAAAACTTCATAGAGTTATTTGCTAAAGAGTTATTAAAAGCATACAAAGCACAAGCCCTTGCTCCATTGCCACAAAGTGGAGCAGTGCTTCCATCACTATTGTAAAACAACCACTCAAAATCAAGCTCACTTAGCTTACCACTAAACTCTTTTTTTGCTCTATCACTTAGCTTAGTATCTGGATAGATAGGAACCAAAACTATAAATCCATCAGCACCTACGCCGTTGTATCTATCGCAATATTTTATAGCCATTTTACTATAATCTTTTTTGATAAACGTATGTGTTATCAAAAAGTCATTACCACTTGCACTATACTTTTGTAAAGTCATAATCTCACCGCCATATTTATTGATCACAAAGATTTAATAGCCCTTATAACTCTATCAACTTCATTTTGAAGATGTTTAAGATCTTTTGTATTATCTATTACAAAAGTAGCCATCTCTTTTTTCTTTGAGATATCTATTTGTGATTTTATCCTTTTTTGTGCTTCAATGTCACTTAAACCATCTCTTTGCATCACTCTTTTTAGTTGTTGTTCAGGTGAGGCATAGATTACTATAGAGTATGGGATATCATAATTTTTAGTTTCAAAAAAAAGTGGTATATCTATAAGATAGTATTGACAGCTTTTTTCACTTAAATTTGCTTGTAGATATATCTCATCTTTTATAAGTGGATGAATAAACTCTTCAAGCCTTTTTTTGGCACTTTCATCACTAAAAACCAAACTCCCTAGCTTTTTTCTATCTATTTGCCCATTATCTAAAATATACTCTTTTCCAAATGTTTGACTTACAAAAGAGCTATTTTGACTTAAAATCTCTTTTGCTATTTTGTCTGCATCTATGATCAAAAATCCATATAGCCTAAAAAGATTGCTAACTGTACTTTTGCCCGTACCTATGCCACCTGTTAAGGCTATAGCAT
>Ga0265295_1006219_pt1 | contig 14591 bp, 16 predicted proteins | sample Munlansysbiofilm_FD_192503 | JGI IMG/M metagenome (GOLD analysis project Ga0265295, IMG submission 192503) | Leachate microbial communities from a municipal landfill in Southern Ontario, Canada - Methane capture system biofilm | ecosystem: Engineered > Solid waste > Landfill > Unclassified ... | reverse complement strand
CGCAACAACGCCTCAAGGTCTTGGCGTTGTTCGTCTGTTATCGTAAATTTCTCGTGTCTGCGTGCCATACGGCACTATAACACAAGAAATATTAAAAGACTCTATTAACCGCACGGGACACTAGCGGATACTGTCAGAACCTGAAGACTACTCTGCTCCCGGACCACGATCTGACTGTTTCAGTCTGTCTCTTCATCCTATCAATGAAATCACACTATTTTTGACTATGTTTCATGCCGTCACAGCCTCGGGACGGCCCTTTCCTCCGGTGGCGCTGGATGCTGTAGAGGAGCATTTTCATCGTGGTTTTGTTCAAGCGCAGATAGTGGCGATGCTGGACGCTGCCAGCCTTCAAGAGGACCGAGCTTCCATGGTCACTGAATGGCTGAATTTTTCCATCATCTTTCAGTATTTTTATTTATTACATGAACTATGATGGATAAATAATTATTCTTACGATACTGTTTTTATAAAAAATTTGCAGGACATGCAAGAGGTGTCAGGTATTCGCAATAAGGAATACGTCCGGTTCGGCATTAAAAACAACACAATGTATCCTGGCAGGGGATATCAGCTAAAATGTACTGTAATGGCACCGATATGCTGAAGTTTTGCTGAAGTGTGTACGGGTTAAATACAGGTGCATATGCTTTGACAACGTGTAGACAATGCACATATACTTTAAAGTAGTATGAGGATGTATTTTTCATGACACTAATCCATGGACAGAGCCATGGCGCGTAAAGAAATTTCCAAAGACAAAACAACACGGTTATCCGGCTGATATACGCAAGTAGTACGTCCTCGTTTTCAAGCTGCTTCCTCCCAATTTTTCTCTTCTAGCCAACAAAACGTTCACAACAGATTCCGTGCACTTATGACCAAGACAAAACCCATGGTGAAAGCCGGTGCCAATATTAAGAAAAATCGGTTGTATATTACTATTTCCGGCAATATAGATGCGGAATCATTGGAGAAGTTATTCTCTTACGTCCAGTGTTGTGTAGCTGATCTCAGGGCAGGGTTTGAGGTGATCAGCGATATATCTGCATGTAACCTGCTGTATATCAACAGTTTTTCAGTGTACAAAAAAATAATCGATTATTTAATTGCCAACAACGCTGGGGAAACAGTTCGGATTGTCAGGAACAACAATATCAGCTCTAAACAGATTATCAATTTTTACAATAAGATCCAAACCATTAAGCCGGTTCTTGCGGAGAGTGTCGCTGATGCGGAGATAAAACTTGAGCAGGGAATGAAGCGAGATGCCGTCAGGTTTCAACTTAAAAATCTGTCGGTACAGTATGCATTCAACGATACACCCGGACAGGGAACCATTGTAAACATTTCGGCTAGCGGGTGTGCCGTTGAACCGTTATCTCCTGTTACTTTTACTGCAGACAGCATCATCGATCTGGACATTATTTTTGCCGATCATGATGAGCTGATTATTGATTTTCGTGTAAAAGGACGTGTCGTCCGCGTTACTGATCAGCAGTTTGCAGTACAATTTCTTGATCTTGATGAAAAAAAGAAGAAGCGGCTGTATGAACGGCTGGCCTATGAGGTCAGTCTGGTTCACTTTGTACCGTAACTGTAGCCAATCGATGTTCATGCTGTTAAAGGCAGACATGTCTGTATTGGATGCTGCCAAGCAGCTGGTGGGACGACTGGTATGATGCTCTCCTGACAACCGGCTCAGTTCGCTCTTCTACCCGGATTTAAACCTTCTCATCCGAGCTGCTGCCGTTGTTCGGGTGAAGCTGTTGATAAATTTTTTCAGACAATCTGGATCCGATACCGGGAATTTCTGCCAGAGTTTGGCGGTCTGCGGCAAGGACCCGCTGCACACTCCCCAGACTGCGCAACAATAACTTCTTGCGCTGTGGCCCCACTCCCTGCAAGTTGTCCAGCCGGGAGTGCAGTTGATCTTTAGAGCGTAGTCGACGATGGTGAGTGATACCGAATCGGTGCGCCTCGTCACGTATCCGCATGAGATAGAGCAGGACTGGTGAGTGCGGTTGCAGGAGAATCGGGTTTTTTCGTCCCGGCCGGAACAGTTTTTCACCTTCTTCTTCTTTTTCTTTGGCAATGGCCACCAGATCAATACGATTCAGCAGGTCGAAGCGGTTCAGTACATCAACCGCGACTCCCAACTGACCTTTGCCGCCATCAAGCAGGAGCAGATCCGGCAGAGGATCGTTTTCATGAACCGCCTTGTGCATTCGCCGTTCCAGAACCTCCCGCATCATGGCGTAGTCATCCGGCGTGTCTTGAGAGCGAATACGGTAGTGACGATACCGGCCAGCAGCCTTCTCACCCTGAATAAAGCACACTAAAGAGCCCACAGCCTGCCTTCCCTGCAAGTTGGATATATCCAGGCATTCAATGGTTTCCGGACGATTCTTCAGGTGAAGCTTCGTCTGCAGGGCAGTGGCCAGACTGTTCCAGGACTGTTGTTTTTTTGCCTGTTCTGAAAAAATCTGTGCAGCATTGGTCCCGGCCATCCGCATCAGCTGCATCCGTTTGCCGCGCTGAGGGGTGTGCAGAGTAACCGCCCCTTCGCGCAGTTCTGCCAATCGTTCAGTGATCGGTCCCTGATCTTCGAGGGAGAAGGGGAGTAAAAGTTCACGCGGAGGCTGGCGATCGTTGCTGTAGTACTGCAGGATACTCTGCGTTAACACCGTACTGTCATCACCCAGAGGTTCGGATAAGAAAAAAGTCTGGCTGCCGGTCAGCATACCGCCTCGAACAAACAGCACAGCAATGCCGACAGCTGCATCCTGTCGATGAAACCCGATGACATCCTGATCCAGATCATGCGTCGCAACAACAGCCTGATGTTCTATGGTCTTTTCGAGGTACTGTATCTGATCCCGATAGAATGCCGCCTGTTCAAAGGCCTGTTCTGCGGCCGCGTTTGTCATTTTGGCGGTGAGCTTTGCAATAACCTTGTCAGCCTTTCCCTCCAGGATCATGATGATATTTTCCACCATGCGCTGATATTCTGCAGAGTCGACTTTGCCCGCACAGGGCGCCAGGCAACGGTTCATCTGAAAGTTGAGGCAGGGACGGGAACGTTCACGCATGGTTGCACATCGGCGTAACGGAAACAGACGGGAGAGTAACTGTATGGTGGCACGCATGGCCGTAGAGGACGCATAGGGGCCAAAATAACGGTTGCCATCCCGGAACCGCTTACGGGTAACGATGACCCTGGGCCATGGTTCACTGGTTGTCACCTTGATCAGCGGATAGTTTTTATCGTCACGCAGGATGACGTTGTAGCGGGGGCGGTGTTGTTTGATCAGAGAGGCTTCAAGAATCAGTGCCTCTTTTTCCGTGGTGGTGAGGAAGGTTTCCACCCGTGCCACACGGGAGAGCATGGCGGCAGTCTTTGAATGGGGAGGCCCGGTATAATGGACGTACTGACTGAGGCGTTTGCGAAGATCGCGTGCCTTGCCCACATAGAGGACCTCTTTTTTACCGAGCATCTGATACACGCCTGGTCCGTGACTGACTGTTGCCAGAAAGTCCGTACTCAACGGAGAAGAAGACTCTTTGGGCAATGCGTCAGGGTTTGATGTAGGCGTATCCATCCTGCTGCAGTTCAATTAAGGTGACAATTCCGGCGGGAACGATCTCACAGCCTTCAATCAGGTTGTCCGGATCAATATTAAACCGATTTAAAGCATTACGGCAGACTTTAAACGACACCCTGGCCTGTTGTAGCTGCCAGATCTCCTCCCGGTGCGGTGCACAGGCATCACTTTGTAACAGGACGACGGCCGGACCATTGCAGAGCAGAACCAGGTCGTAGTGTTTTTCCGGGATGGCGCGTAGCAGGTTACTGATATTGGACAGAGCAATGGCAAAGGGTTTGACCTCATCAAGGTCAACATGAAAGACTGCCCGATAGATCATAGCGGATATCCTCCTTGAGTGGGGGTACGATGAAAGGCGGCATCAAAAAGTCGTTTTGTATAGGCCTGCTGCGGGTTGACAAACAAAGCTGCGGCCGGCCCGCTTTCAACAATCCGGCCCTGACGCATGACCGCCAGCTGATCGGCAACGGATCGGACTGTGCGCAGGTCATGGGTAATGAAAATATAGGTTAATTGAAAACGGTCTTGCAGCTGACGCAATAAGCTCAGAATCTGTTTTTGAATAGTCATGTCCAGGGCACTGGTCGGCTCATCAAGAATCAGCAGTTTCGGCCTGAGAATAACAGCACGGGCAATGGCGATGCGCTGGCGTTGTCCACCGGAAAATTCGTGGGGGAAACGTCCTGCCAGGGCAGGATCAAGTTCGACATCGTTGAGTGCCTGTTCAACCAGAGACTGCCGCTCACTTTTTGTGCCGCCAAGGCCATGCACCTCCAGCCCTTCAGCAATGATCTGTGCAATGGTCATCCGTGGTGACAGCGATGAAAAGGGGTCCTGGAAGACGATCTGCAGTTCTTTGCGCAACGGTCGGAACCGCCGGCCTGACAGCTTGGAGAGGCTGTAGGTGATACCTGGTTCCGGAATATAGGTGACTGAACCTCTGTAGGGAAGAAGGCCCAAAAGACACATTGCCAGAGTGGTTTTCCCTGAACCGGATTCACCGACCAGACCAAGGGTGGTGCCGGCATGAAGCGTCAAACTGACCTCATCCACGGCCTTGCGCACCTGTCCGGACCGCGACCAAAGACTGGTCCAGGGGCTTTTAATGGTAAAGCTACAGCTGAGCGTGTTGATTTCGATGAGTTTATGTCCGCCGGTGCGGGTCTGCTGAATACCGGTGGGAACAGCGGCTAACAGGTGCCTGGTATACTTTTTACTGGGCGCGGAAAAGATGGTTTCAATAGCCCCCTGTTCAACGATTCGGCCGCAGTGCATAATTGAAACTGTGTCTGCAATCTTCTTCACCATCGGCAGGTCATGGGTGATGAGAAGGACAGCCATCCCATACTCCTGCTGAATGTCGATGATGAGATCAAGAATCTGATTTTGGATGGTCACATCAAGGGCTGTGGTCGGTTCATCGGCAATCAGGAGCTGCGGCCGGCAGGCCAGGGCCATGGCTATGATGACACGCTGACGTTGTCCACCGGATAACTGGTGAGGATAGGAACGGATACGTTCATCAGGGTTATCGATACCTGTGCGTTCAAGCAACTGCAGGGCCATCCGGTGGGCTGCCTCTTTGGAGACGGACTGGTGAAGCAGCAGCGGTTCCATCAGCTGGGTGCCGATGGTATACACCGGGTTGAGTGATGTCATCGGTTCCTGAAAGATCATGGCAATCCGGTTGCCGCGGATGGCACGGATCTTCTGTTTGGGCAACGTGGTTATTTCCTGGCCGTCAAAACGAATGGATCCGGTCTGTTCGATCCTGCTGGTCTCTTCGAGCAAACGGAGAATGGACAGAGCAGTCACCGATTTTCCGGAGCCGGATTCACCAACCAGGGCATGGCATTCACCGGCAGCGATCTGCAGGCAGATATCATGCAGAACCGGGAAACGGTTACCCTCAACATCATGGAAGGTGAGGGAAAAATTATCGATGGTCAGAAGCGGCGGCGGGTTGCCGTGTTGATCAGGAGAAAACATCGCCGAATTTTACTCGAGGGTCAGCGTAAGAGCAACAGGAGATAATCGTCTGTGCGGCGGTCGGCAAAGATCGGTAAATGGATTCCTGTCTTGAAAAACAAGGCGCAGATGGTGTACATCTGTTGTGGACAACAGCATCGGTTGTGTTCATGGAATACACGCTCTGCTGATTCTTTGGTTATCACTGCTCATACGACTGTTCAAATCTGCTGTTAGGTTTTTTATACTGTGTCTCTTCCTCGCCGGGCGTCTGCTCAACTTCTTCACTGGTTTGCCTTTGCGGTTAGCTGTCTGGCCTTAATCTGGCTGGTGCTGCGTGGCGCTGAACGACTCGGTTACAGCTGGCATTGGCGGCAGATCCCGCGCTACCTGTGGACCTGCGCCGATGGTACCTGTTCCTTTGGTCCACTTATGCAGGGACTGCTGGTCACATTGGAAATAACGGCGGTCAGCATACTGGGTGCCACGATAATCGGTCTGTGCACTGCGATGCTCAGGCTTTCGAATTCTTTTGTCGGTCGGGGGGCAGCCCGGTTTTATCTTGAAACAGTCCGTAACACTCCGCTGCTGGTGCAGATCTTTTTTCTTTATTTTGTTATTGCCCCTTTGTTCGACTTTGAGAGGACCACCACGGCTATCCTGGCACTGAGTCTTTTTGAAGGCGCCTATGCTTCAGAAATTTTTCGGGCCGGGATCACTTCCATTGGCAGAGGACAGTGGGAAGCCTGTTACAGTCTCGGACTGAGTCGGTCGCAGAGTTTTCAGCATGTCATTTTGCCGCAGGCAGTACGTCGTGTTTTACCGCCACTGACCGGGCAGGCAGTCTCTCTTATCAAGGATTCGGCCCTGGTAAGCACCATCGCTGTCTCCGACTTAACCATGCAGGGACGAATGATCGTTGCAGAAACCTTTCTTTCCTTTGAAGTCTGGTTTGTGGTTGCCGCCATCTATCTTGTCCTTACCCTTGCCCTTTCCAGTCTTGCCCATGCCATTGAACGACGCTTTCCAAGGATCGCCTGAATGAAAGACCATATTACCAGAGCTGATCACGATCCAATCATCGTGACCGAGCACCTGATGAAGACCTTTCCCGGCCCGGTAACGGCTCTGGATGATTTTACCATTCAGGTTCAGCGTGGCGAAGTGCTGGTGGTGATTGGCCCCTCGGGATCAGGGAAATCAACATTGCTGCGGTGTCTCAACGGACTGGAAAGCATTGACAGCGGTCGGATTGTTATTGACGGTATCCCCCTTGACAATCATGAGGCAAATCGTTTTGCCATACGCCGGGAAGTCGGCATGGTTTTTCAGGCATTTAATCTTTTCCCGCATCTGTCTGTCCTTGAAAATATCAACCTGGCGCAGCGTCTTGTCCGCGGTGTACGCAAATCAGAAGCAACCGAAACCACCAGGGTGCTGCTTGCTAAAGTCGGGCTCTCAGAAAAGATTCACAGTTATCCTGATGAACTTTCAGGTGGGCAGCAGCAACGGGTGGCTATTGCCCGAGCCGTGGCTTTGCATCCAAAAGTGATGTTGTTTGATGAGGCCACCAGTGCTCTGGATCCTGAGATGATCGGTGAGGTGCTCGACGTGATGCGCAGGCTGGCGGAGGAGGGCATGACCATGGTGATCGTGACCCATGAGATGGGGTTTGCCAAAGAGGTGAGCGATCGGGTGGCGTTCATGGTGGACGGCCGGCTTGTTGAGGAGGCCGAAACCCAAGCGTTTTTTACGCAACCTCAACAAGAGCGCACCCGTGACTTTCTTCGACAGATTCTGTAGGTGTAGCCTCTGTTTCCAAGAGTCCAGACCTGGCAGGCAGGTATTTCTGCACCTCTTGTCAGTGTACAGCAGGAGTCCGCATGTTTTCAGAATATCTTATTACCGATGGTTAAGAAACAGCCCCGGCAAAGATATGCAGTCTAACCGACCTCAGGCAGTCTCATTGACCTGAAAATTTTCGAAATCAACAGCAGATGTACCTGTTGTGGGATGAGGCGTGCTCACAATAACCGGTTATCCGGACTTCCGGAAACTTGTCGTTTGCTAAAGCGGCATGCCCCATCCATGTATACCTAATACTGCACCACAGGGTATTTTCTCTGCTACGTCCTGCGCTTTTACACTCAACTTGCTGCGTCAGTCTCGGGTTGAAGAATGGTTCGACTTCGCTTGACTGCACACAGATCGCCGCACATGGTGCACACCTCCTGATCAACAGGCTTTGATGAGGCGCGGTAGGCTTTTGCCTTTTCCGGGTCAAGAGCAAGACCAAACATCCGATCCCAATCCAGATCTCTACGTGCCGCACTCATGGCATTATCCCAGTCAATGGCGCCGGGAATGCCTTTGGCGATATCAGCGGCATGGGCAGCAATGCGTGCGGCAATTATGCCCTCTTTCATGTCATCCTGATCCGGCAGACGCAGGTGTTCGGCAGGGGTTACATAACAGAGAAAATCAGCACCATGGGCAGCTGCCAGAGCACCGCCGATGGCTGAGGTGATATGATCGTACCCGGGTGCAACATCGGTCACAATCGGACCCAGCACGTAAAACGGAGCACCATGGCAGAGTTTCTTTTCCAACAGCATGTTGGCTGCCACCTCATTGAGCGGTACATGTCCCGGTCCTTCGATCATGACCTGCACCTCAGCCTGCCAGCAGCGCTTGGTTAATTCACCCAGAAAAATCAACTCCTGTATCTGGGCGGCATCTGTTGCGTCTCGCAGGCTGCCCGGTCGCAGCCCATCCCCCAGACTGAGGGTAACATCATACTGTCTGCACAGTTCGAGTAACCGGTCAAAGTGTTCATAAAAGGGGTTTTCCTTATCATTGGCAGTCATCCAGTCGAGCAGCAGGGAACCGCCGCGACTGACGATATGGGTAAGGCGGGGGGTGATGCGCAAACGCTGGATGGCCGTTTGCGTGAGACCTGCATGGATGGTCATGAAATCAACCCCATCTTCGGCATGCATGCGGACAACGTCAAAGAAATCGTCCACAGTAATAGCAGCCACGTCCTTGCCGTAACGGGCCACTGCATCGTAAACCGGGACCGTGCCGATCATGGCCGGACTGATTTCAACGGCTCGTTTTCGAAAAGCCCTTGTGTCACCGAAGGTACTGAGATCCATGATCGCGTCGGCCTTGAGTTCTATTGAACGCCGTACTTTTTGTAATTCCGCTTCAACATTGCAGCAATCTTCTGATACGCCGAGGTTGACGTTTATCTTAGTGGTCAGGCCGGCGCCGATACCCTTGGCAAGCAGACTGGTGTGGTTGCGGTTGGCAGGAATAACGATCCTGCCTTCGGCTATCCGTGTTAACAGATCGTTTTCATGGATTTTCTCATCGATGAGTACCTGTCGCATCTGAGGGGTGATGGTGCCGCAGCGTGCTGCAGCCATCTGAGTTAAGAAGGTCATGGGATAGTCTCCTGAAGAAATATGAAGAGAACATCAAAGAAATGCAGCATTCAGCCGTTGCACCATGGCAACAATGTCAGAGGCTGCAACAATTTCTGTCACCAGACAGACGGTTTTGGCGCCTCGTGCGATCACCTCCGGCAGATTGCTCTCTTTGATACCACCAATAGCAACAAAGGGAAGGGGGCTTGTACGAACCACATGTTCAAGATATGCCAAACCGACCGGTGCACAGACATCTTCTTTGGTCTGCGTGCTGAACAGCGGTCCGACACCGATGTAGTCGGCTCCCGCGTCCACCGCTGCAGCGGCCTGCTCAGGGTCGTGGGTGGAGAGTCCGATAAGTCTGTCAGGGCCGAGCAGTCTGCGTATCTCAGGAACCGGAAGATCATCCTGGCCGACATGCACACCATCGGCATCTGTCAAGAGAGCGATATCAATATAATCGTTGACAATAAACAGTACTCCGGCATCACGGGTCAGTTTGCGAATGATCCGGCATTCGGCCAGCATCTGGCCGTAACTTTTGTACGGGCGTTTTTCACGATACTGGACAATGCGAATACCGCCCTCTATCATCTTTGCAACCACCTCGATGTTGGAACGGCCTGCGGAAAACTTTTCTGCTGTGATGCCATAGAGACCAGGTGGAAGAGTGGGTTTATCCGGCAGAATTTGCATGCTGTTCACTCCATACGTGAAGGATGTACGCGGTCATGTGGTTGGCAACTGTGCAGACCTTATGGGCATAAAGTGGTGCAACACCACAGGCTGTGATAAAGTCACCGCTGATATGACAGTTACCGATCTGACGGCTGCTGATGTTGTCCAGATGCATGCCTGCAATGCCGCAGGCGGAAACGATTAGGCGTTCATTGCCCAGCTTTTCCAGCAGTATTTTTTTATCCGCGGCCTGGTCAAGGCCTTCCACGATAAGGTTGCAGTCTGCCAACAGCAGGCAACAGTTCTCTGCATTGATTTTGGCAGTGATGGTCTCGATGTGCACCTCAGGTTGGATCCGACGAAGGTTTTCTGCAAGGGCCTCAACTTTGTGACGACCGATCTGCTCATAAAAATAAAACTGGCGGTTAAGATTGGAGGGTTCCACCCGGTCAAAGTCAATAATCCGCAACCAGGTGATACCGCTGCGCACCAGATTGACCGCAACGTTGGAACCAATGCCGCCGACTCCGACAATAGCTATCTTCACTCGATCCGGTCCCAGTCTTTGTAAACCGGCTGATACCCATGGGCAATGATCGCTGCCGCCACCTCTGCAACACTGCGCTTGTCGGTTATTTCAAACTGTGGTGTTTGTCCTGAGGAGAGAAGCTCGGCATAACCGCCGACACCGGTGCTGGACCCGGCTGAGTAACGGGTTACTCCCAAGGGAAGAAGACGATCACGGAAGGCTGCATTTTCTCGGGTGGAGATGGTCAATCCTGCCCGCGGCAGGAAGAGGCGCAGGGCGGTCATGAACTGGACAAAATCTCTGTCAGCAACCAGGTGATCAGGTATGAAGTTGCCTTCGGCCTGATTGAATCGGGGTAACGAGACAGCCACCTCGGTTTCGAGATACCTGTCTTCCAGATACTTGGCATGCAGCCCGGTAAAGAAAATTTCACTCCTCGGTTCAGTGAGCCCGAGCAAAGGGCCGATATTCACTACTCGCATACCCCCCTGGGCGGCCCGCTCCGGCGCATTGAGCCGCCAGTGAAAATCACGCTTTCTCCCTGCCGGATGCACTCGTTGATAGACACCTTGGTCATAGGTCTCCTGAAAGAGTGTCATGCCGTCGGCCCCGGCCTCCCATAACTGCCGATACTCTTCAACTTCCAGTGGATAGATCTCAATGGCAACAGAGGCAAAGAAACGCTTCAGGCAGCGGGTCACCTCAACCAGATAGTTCATGGGGGTGAAATGCGGGGCTTCGCCGGTGAGGAACAGGACATGTTGCATGCCGGTGGAGGCAATGACTGCGGCCTCTGCTTCGATTTCATCCAGAGTGAGCCTGCGCCGTGCAATCCGATTGTTATGATTAAAGCCGCAGTAGAGGCAGTGGTTGGTGCAGTGATTGGAGATGTACAGGGGAATGAATATCTGTATGGTTCGGCCAAACTGCTGCACTGTGATCTGATGTGCCTTTTGAGCCATTGCCTCCAGGTATCCGGCGGCAGCAGGGCTGAGCAGAGTCAGAAAATCAAAGGTGTTGAGCCTGTTTTTAGCCAGACTCCGTTCAACATCAGTGCTGGTTACGGTGTTGAAAAATTGCGTGAACTCAAATGCATGATACTGTTTAATGGTGTCAAAAAAAGACATGATCAGTTCCCGGATAACAGAAGTTCACTCATCAAGAAAACCGGTAAGCGGCGATGATGGTCTGGCCATGGCCGATTGCTCGGCCAACTCGGCTAAATAGGCAGTCCGACCGGCTTTGACCGCCAGATCAAAAGCCTGTCCCATGGCCACCGGATCGCGGGCTGTTGCTATGGCCGTATTGACGAGCACGGCATCGGCCCCCATTTCCATGGCAGCTGCCGCATGTGAGGGGCGACCAAGACCGGCATCCACCACTATGGGGACAGTACAGTTTTCAATTAAGAGTGCCAGGAGCGTTTTAGTCTCCAGGCCGCGGTTCGAGCCAATGGGAGCACCCAATGGCATGACAGCAGCAGCCCCCGCATTTTCCAGCCGCTTGGCCAGAGGAAGGTCCGGCAGAACATAAGGAAGAACAACAAACCCCTCATTGGCCAGAGTTTCGGTTGCTTGCAGGGTTTCCCAGTTGTCCGGCATCAGATACTTCATATCGGTGATCACTTCGATCTTGATGAAGTCTCCGCAGCCGGCCTCCCGGGCAATACGGGCAATACGAACAGCCTGTTCTGCTGTCCGGGCTCCCGAGGTGTTGGGTAAGAGGGTGACATTCTTAGGGATGCAATCAAGGATGTTTTCTGAAGGGCTCAACAGATCAACCCGTCTGAGGGCCACGGTTATCATCTCTGATCCACTGGCTGCCAACATCTCCGGAATCTGATTGTTTGCTGCAAACTTGCCGGTGCCGGTGAACAGGCGATTGGTAAAACGAATCGGTCCCAGCTGTAAACTGTCGTCAGGTAAACAGACCTTTGCCATGTTCAACCTCCACCGACAAACTGCAACAGCTCAAGTTGATCTTGCTCCTGCAGTTGGATGAATGGCCATTCCTCCTGTTTCAGGATCTGTCGATTCCATTCAATCACCAGTGCTTCCGTTCTCAGTCCTTTTTGTATCACCAACTCGGCAATAGAGCAGACAGAGACGGTTTCCGGCGTTCCGTTGACAATGATCTGTACCATGTATGCCTCTGCAATAAAAAAAGCCGTCTGTCCCGGGAAGGAACAGACGGCCTGAAGGCATAGAGTACCGAAAGGAATTCAGATAATCAGTGTCTTGACCGCTTCCCTTCGCCGGTATTACCCGGATCAGGTTCATAGGGTTGGATGGTTTCCTCTCAGCGAGATTGCACCCCTAGCGATGCACTCCTTATAAAAAACAACAGGTGCTTTGTCAACACAAAGGTACGGTGTTGTCTGCAGGGATGGGAATGCTGAAAATAAACGGGTGTGGATCTGTCAGAAGAGAGCGGCAGATATGGGCTGTGCAGTGTCCCGATAAAACTTATGGGATCCGTAGCGACCGATGTATGCTTTTCCCACCGCCCACTTCGGGGCGACATTCACGTGGTGATAAAAGGTGGAACCTTTGGTGAAATCCGAGGTGACCATGGCCTTGAGAGCAATACGCAAGCTCTCCTGCAAGGGGTTTATCTCCAGTGGCACATAGGATTTTTTCTGGAAGGTCCAGCTGAACTGGTAGGGTGCAAGGACAACGTCAGCAATACTCTTGTTGTCTTCAAGGGCACGATTGAGGGTGACATGGGCTACGGCAAGTTGTCCGATTTCGGGTTCGCCGCGTGATTCATGATAGATGTTAAGACTCAGCCAAAGTAAACTTTCGACAAATCCAATAGGCATAACGTTATTCAACCGCCTCTACGGCTCGGATAGTCGGAAGTTCGTTTTTAACAAACTTCTCGATTCCTTCTTTCAAGGTAACGCGTGACATGGGGCATCCCTGGCAGGCTCCGGTGAGCCTGACTTTGAGTACCTGGTCGGAACTCAATTCGACAAATTCCACGTCTCCGCCGTCACGTTGTAAAGTTGGCCGGATCTGTTCCAGCACTTTTCTTGCAGCTTCCTGTAATTGCTCCATAAATAACTCCTTTACCGGACTGCAGTTTCCTATTAAGAGTGCGAGAGTATAGCATCATTTAATTGATCAGACAAGAAAACAATTTCAATTCTTTTTCATCAATGGTCCAACGTCTGGAAATACAAGAAAAAATTCATAGTATAGTCGAACGTGTAACATGTCATGATGATGCAGATGGGTAGCTGATTTTAAGGCCACCTCAAGGCGCAGTTATGGGCAGCTGGATCGTCACTGTTCATCGAGCCATGGGATGTGTCGGGACCGTGAAATGGAGTTTGTCGACCGATGGATTTTATGACTGTTGCCACTCTGTGTTGATCAACCATTTTTTGCCTGCTTTCATTAAAATGCTGTGAGCACTGTTTTGCGTCCGGTTCGGGCGGAACATCCATAGCACTCATCGACATCCGGATCACCTGGTTGTTTTTTTAGAGGTGCGGGAGCGTGCAGACTTGACCGGCGATGTTCAACCTCCTTGTCATTGCAAACGTTTCTGCGGTTTCCACCGAACCAAAAAGCTTTGATTCGTTCAAATAGAAGTGAAGTTCTGCACAGTGGCTGCTCGAGAAAGATTCTTCTGGAGGGGGGCGGGTATTGCAAGCGCTGCTCTGATTCAGCCTGATCAAAAGGGAATGTACCATCAACACCTCAACACGATCTCGTGACAGGTGCTTGGTTCGTGCATCCGAATACACGAACAAAATATAGAATATGTCACCAAAATTTTGAGTGTATGGTCAACGACAACAGGATGATGCAGCTTGCAATCCTGTGACATCAGCAACCCGGAAGTTGCATTTTTCTTTGCTGCGGTCCACAAAGTGGTCTGAAGAGAAACGATGACGATCACCCGGACGTTTGCATCAGTCAGGGAGCTTGCCGGCGTTATCTCAACATTGAATGCGTACAGAATGTCACGGTGCCAACCGAAGTTATTGCAGATACACGGCATCGGCATCCCTCTTTCCGCACCGCTGCACACCATGGACACTGTCAACGGTTTTCCTGTAGCCTGCATGTTGTTTTTGCAATTATGCAGATAATGTTTGCATTATTGCAACCACCAGTCCTGCTGTCAAAATATTTTCTACTGTCATATCAATACATTATCATTTTTGGTGAGTTGGCCTGATTTTTGCCTGATAGGTAGCAGTCTGTTCTGGCATACTTTCCGGCTGATCACTTTTCTAGCAGGCTGTTGAAAAACTCATAAACAACGGGACATGTAAAACAATACCGTGTATTATCCAACCAATTGGAATAACTGACAAACAGGTGGAAATATGCGCGGTCCTGACATTCAGCAACAGAAATT
>Ga0265295_1006218_pt1 | contig 14596 bp, 14 predicted proteins | sample Munlansysbiofilm_FD_192503 | JGI IMG/M metagenome (GOLD analysis project Ga0265295, IMG submission 192503) | Leachate microbial communities from a municipal landfill in Southern Ontario, Canada - Methane capture system biofilm | ecosystem: Engineered > Solid waste > Landfill > Unclassified ... | reverse complement strand
CTCGCAGGTGCGGGGCTTGTCCGTCTATACCCTGTCGCAGAACGCATCCGACGCCGAGGCCCAGGCCCTGGCCGATAAGGAAAACAAAGCCGATATCGTCGCCGGGATCGATCTGTCGAACGAGGTGCCGGAAGTCACCAACATCCTGATCGATCTGGTGCAGCGGGAGACAATGAACCTGTCGGCGGGCTTCGCCGTGCGCCTGATCCGCGAGGTCGGCAAGGAAAAACTGGAAATTCTGCCGGTCAATCCCCATCGTTTTGCCGGATTTGCGGTCCTAAAAGCTCCCGATGTACCGAGCGTTCTGGTGGAAACAGGGTATCTTTCCAACCCCGAGGATGAGCGGATGTTGCGTCAGCCGCAATACCGGGCCAAATTGGCGCGGGCGCTGGCGCGCGCCATAGAAGGTTATTTCGCCGAGACCGGCAAGGGACGCAAGCCATAACGGTATGAACGCCGTCGGACCCGATTCCCCGGCACGATAGGATCGAACGCATCGATGTTGAGGTTTGTCGTCTATCTGTTCAGCACGCTGATCCTGTTCGCCATCATCGGCGTGGCCGCCGTGCTGGGCATATTCTGGGAATATGGCCGGGATTTGCCCGATTATCACCAGCTGGCTCATTACGAGCCGCCCGTGACGACGCGGGTTTATGCCGGCGATGGCCGTCCTCTAGCCGAATATGCGGTCGAAAAGCGCAGCTTTGTGCCGATTTCGTCTATTCCGCGCCCGGTGATCGACGCGTTTCTTGCTGCCGAAGACAAGAATTTCTATACCCATCCGGGTGTGGATTTCATCGGCGTCCTGCGCGCGGTCCTGACCAATGTCAAGAACCGCAGCGCCGGCAGCGACCGCCGCCCGGTTGGCGCGTCGACCATCACGCAGCAGGTGGCCAAGAACTTCTTTCTGACCAACGAGGCCACGCTGGACCGTAAGGTCAAGGAAGCGATTCTCGCCTTCCGTATCGAACGCGCCTTCACCAAGGACCGCATTCTCGAACTTTACCTGAACGAAATCTATCTTGGCCGGGGCGCTTACGGTGTGGCGGCGGCAGCCATGACCTATTTCGACAAAGGGCTGGACGAGTTGAGCGTCGCCGAAATGGCGTTCCTGGCCGCCTTGCCCAAGGCCCCCAGCAATTACAATCCGGCGCGTTTTCCCGATGCGGCCCGTGAACGGCGCGACTGGGTGATCGGACGGCTGTACGAAGACGGTTTGATCACGCGCGAGCAGTTCCAGACCGCTTTGGCCGAACCGCTGGAGACCCGTTCCCGGGGCGGGGCGATCCTGGTCGAAGGCGGCGATTATTTCGCCGAGGATATAAGGCGCGAGATTTCGTCCAGCTATGGCGAGCAAGCGCTGTACAAGGGCGGGCTGTCGGTGCGCTCGACCATGGACCCAAGGCTTCAGGCGATCGCCACCCGGACGCTGAAGGAAGGACTGTCCGTCTATGACCGCCGCCATGGCTGGCGCGGACCGCTGGCGCGGATCGAAACCACGCCCGGCTGGTGGACCCGGTTGGACGCTTTGGCGCTGGGGCCGATTCTAGCGCCCTGGATGCCGGCGGTGGTGTTGTCCGTGAACGCCGATACGGCGGAGATCGGGTTCATCGATGGCGGCAAGGGCCACATTCCCATGGCCGAAATGCGCTGGGCGCGCCCGGTTCTGCCGCAGGGCGGGCTGGGGCCGTTCCCCGCACGGGCGGACAAGGTCCTGGCTCCTGGCGACGTGGTGGCGGTGACGCCGGTAAAAAAGAACGCGGATGGTAAGGCCGCCGATGCGTCCGGCGTTTTTTCCTTGCGCCAGATTCCGAAGGTCGAAGGGGCGCTGGTGGCGATCGATCCGCATACCGGACGCGTGCTGGCGATGCAGGGCGGCTTCTCCTACCAGCGCAGCCAGTTCAACCGCGTCACCCAAGCCAAACGCCAGCCCGGCTCGTCCTTCAAGCCGTTCGTTTACATGGCGGCGTTGGAGAATGGCTACACGCCGTCTTCCTTGATCCTCGACGGTCCGATCGAACTGGATCAGGGACCGGGGCTGCCCAAATGGACGCCGAAGAATTATGGCGGCGATTATCTGGGGCCGACTACCTTGCGCGTCGGTGTCGAAAAGTCGCGCAATCTGATGACCGTGCGTTTGGCTGCGACCCTGGGATTGGCCAAGGTGGCCAATATGGCCGAACGGTTCGGCGTGCTGGAATCGCGCGCTCCGGGCCTGTCCATGGCTCTGGGCGCGGGGGAAACCACACCGTTGCGCATGGCCGCCGCTTATGCCGAGATCGTCAATGGCGGCAAGAAGATCACGCCGACATTGATCGATCGGGTTCAGGACCGTACCGGCAAGACCGTCTACCGGCATGACAGCCGCCCTTGCGACGGGTGTCAGGCGACCTTCTACACCAACCAAGACATGCCCGAGATCCCCGATTCGCGCGAACAGGTGATCGACGCGGTTTCGGCTTATCAGATGACCCATATCCTGGAAGGTGTGGTCGAACGCGGAACGGGGCGTCTTGTTTCACAGGTGGGCCGTCCGCTTGCGGGTAAGACCGGCACCAGCAACGACGCCAAGGACGCCTGGTTCGTCGGCTTTTCTCCTGATTTGGCGGTGGCGGTGTTCGTCGGCTTCGACGGACCGGCATCGCTGGGCCCAAAGGAAACGGGATCGTCGGTGGCCGCGCCGATCTTCCGCGATTTCATGGCCGAGGCGTTGAAGGACAAGCCCCCGGTTCCGTTCCGGATTCCGCCCGGCGTCCGCTTGGTTCGCGTCGATGCGGCCACGGGACGTCCGGCCCAACCCGGAGACCGCAACGTCATCTATGAAGCGTTCAAGCCCGGCACCGGATACGATCGGGGCGACAGCATGGTCGTCGACAACAGCGACGCCGATCTGGTCGGATTGGGCTTCGGCGATTTGAACGGAACCGGAGCCACGGACGGTGCGCAGGTCCCGGCGGAAACGCCGACGACCGGTGGCGCGGTTCCCGCTGCACCGACGGCGCCGCCATCCGCCCCGCCGCCCCAGGCCGGGGGGCTTTACTGAACTCAAGGTGCGGCCCTGCGCTCGCCGATGAGGGGAGCGCGGGCTTGCGAGGAAGGGCGCCTTTCCCTTAAATAAGGGCCTCTTCCCAGCCTTGTTTCGCTTTTCTTTTGTTTTAAGGACGTTCCATGAGCGCCGAGAACGACGCCATCGCCAATGACATCCGCCAGTCCGTGGGGCTGCTTAAACGCCATCTCGATTGGGATGAGGCGCTGCGCCGTCTGGATGAGCTGAATGCTCGCGCCGAAGACCCGGATCTGTGGAACGATGCCGATCTGGCGCAGAAGGTGATGCGTGAGCGCACCCATCTGGAGCAATCCATATCGACGGTCAAAAACATCGAACGTGAACTGGGCGACAGCCTGGAACTGATCGAGATGGGCGAGGCCGAGGGCGACGGCCAGATCGTTTCCGATGCCGAGGCATCCTTGCGTGGTCTGCGTGAGACCGCGCGCAAGATGGAGCTGGAAAGCCTGCTGTCGGGCGAGGCGGACGCCAATGACTGCTATCTTGAGGTTCACGCCGGCGCGGGCGGCACCGAGGCGCAGGATTGGGCGGAAATTCTGCTGCGCATGTATGTGCGCTGGGCCGAACAGCATGGCTATAAGGTCGGTTGGCTGGAAGAAAATGGCGGCGAGGAAGCCGGCATCAAATCCGCCACGATTCGTATCGAAGGCCGCAACGCCTATGGCTGGCTGAAGACGGAAAGCGGCGTACACCGGCTGGTGCGCATCTCGCCTTTCGATTCAGCCGCCCGCCGTCATACCAGTTTCGGCTCGGTCTGGGTCTATCCGGTGATCGACGATTCGATCGATATCCAAATCCGGGAATCCGATTGCCGCATCGACACCTTCCGCGCCTCGGGCGCGGGCGGACAGCATATCAACAAGACCGATTCGGCGGTCCGCATCACCCACATTCCGTCCGGCATCGTCGTGTCCTGCCAGATCGACCGTTCCCAGCATCGTAACCGCGCCATGGCCTGGGATATGCTGCGTGCGCGCATGTACGAGGCGGAATTGCAGAAGCGCGAGGCCGTGGCGCAGGCCGAGGCGGACGCCAAGTCCGAGATCGGCTGGGGCCACCAGATCCGTTCCTATGTCCTGCAGCCCTACCAGATGGTCAAGGATCTGCGCACCAATGTCGAAACCTCGGACACGCAAGGGGTGCTGAACGGCGATCTGGACCCGTTCCTGGCCGCGTCATTGGCCGCGCGTTTGGGCGGCGGAACCGAACAGAACGCATAGGGCGGGGACGGACTCCGCGAAGACCGGTTCAGACGATCAGCACCATGTGCAGATCGCAGACATTGGTCATGGTCGGACCGGTCTTGAAGAGATCGCCGGTGGCGGCGAAGAAATGATACGAATCGTTGGCGGCAAGGAAATGGCGGATCGATAGACCGGCGTCCCTGGCCCGTTTTAGAATGTCGGTCGAGGCGAACGCGCCGGTGGCGTCGGTGGGGCCGTCGGAACCATCGGTCGAGGCCGACAGGAAAATGATGTTCTCGCCCTTCTGTTCGTCTTTTTCCATTTCGGCCAGGAAAGCGAGCGCCATTTCCTGATTGCGGCCGCCCCGGCCCGATCCTTTCAGCGTGACGGTGGTTTCGCCGCCGGCCAGCAGCAGGACCGGCGGATGGGCCAGAAGGCTGCGGTCGCGGATGTCCTTGGCGATGGAGAACAGTACCTTGGCCACCTCGCGCGCCTCGCCGGTCAGGGACGATGTCAACGGTATGACCTCGTAGCCCAGCTCGCGTCCCTTGTCGCGGGCGGCGGACAGGGCGGCCATGTTGGTGCCGATCAGGATGTTGTCGACCAAGGCGTTGGCTTGGTCGCCGTTCTTGGGCGTTTCGGGGATGCGTCCCTCCACCCCCAGCGCCAGAACCTCGCGCACGGCGGGGGGCAGGCTGTTCTTCAGCCCGTATTTGTCGAGGATGGCCAAGGCCTGGGAGAAGCTCGTCTCGTCGGGATAGGTTGGACCCGACGCGATGGTGTCGAGCCGGTCGCCGACCACGTCGGACAGAATCAGCGTCAGGCTGCGCGCCGGGGCGAGAAGACGCATCAGCCGACCGCCCTTGACCGAGGACAGATGCTTGCGCACGCAGTTCATCTCGCCGATGTCAGCGCCCGAGGCGAGCAGCGCGCCGGTGACCGCCTGTTTGTCGGCAAGATCGAGCGATATCCCATGAACCGGATCGCTGAACGGGGCGCATAGCAGCGCCGATCCGCCGCCGGACAGCAAGGTCAGCACCAGAGTCCGTTCGTCCGCTTCCTCCGCCAGGGCGGCGATGCGCCGTGCCGCCACGATGCCGGCTTCGTCGGGCATGGGGTGCGCAGCCTCGATCACCTCGATGCGCGTCAGGGGTTCGCCATGACCATATTTGGTGACGACGAGGCCCTGGGACAGCCGGTCGCCCAGAATGTCTTCGACCGCGCGCGCCATGCGCGCCGATCCCTTGCCCGCGCCCAGCACCAAGATGCGGTCGAAATCGTCCAACAGAATGGTATGGCGTTCCGTCTCGAAAGCCACGCTGAGCCGGTTATCCTCGATCGTCATATGATCGACGATCATGCGGTAGGGGTCTACCCGGGCCAAAGCCGCCATGAAAATGGTGGACAGATGGAAGACAGGCGACTTGACGTTGCCAAGTCCATAGGTGTCCGCATCGGACCTGGTTTCAGGATGGTGTTCGGGCATGATTCCTTGAATTTCCGCTGACGGGCGGTGTCCCTGCGCTGGATCGACCGATACGTGCGAATCTTATGGCCGGGGGGCGTTTCATGCAAGAGAAGGGATAATGCTCCTAACTCTTAAACTTCCGTATTTCAGCGGCTCGGACGGCGCCGATTGACAAAATAACCAGGGTGGCGCAAAAGCGAACCATCTTGAGAGATAAGGACGTCCCGATGCCATCGCCCCGTTCCGCCGGTTGCACGACTTTTTTGTTGGCCTGCTTGAGCATGAGTACGGCCAGTTTCGCCGGTGACAACGCCCGCTTCCGTATCGATGAAGAAAACGATGCTTTCGCCTCGGACCGGGATCGCCATTATACCCAAGGACTTTCCTTGACCTATACCTCGGCCGATCTCGCGTCGGATAACGCCCTGAACGATCTGTTCAACGGTGTGGCCGAGGCGACGCCGATTTTCGCCAATGGCGGCAAGCGCCAATATCAGCTCAGCCTGGGCCAGAGCCTGTTCACGCCCGATAATACCCGTAGCTTCGAACCCTTGCCCAACCAGCGGCCCTATGCCGGCTGGCTTTATACCGGGCTGGGGCTGATGCAGGAAATGAGCGATGGAGAGGGGCTCGAAAATCTGGAGCTTCAATTGGGCGTCATCGGCCCGATGGCGCTGGGCCGGCAGGCCCAGAACGGCTATCACCATATGGCCGGGATTCGCGTCTCTCATGGCTGGTCTCACCAGCTGAAGAACGAGCCTGGGCTGGTCCTGAGCTACGAGCGCAAAGCGCGGAGCACGCTCTGGCGGAGCGAGGATGTTGCTCTCGACGTCATCCCGGAAGCCGGGGTCAGCCTGGGCAATGTCTTCACCTATGCCCAGGCGGGCGGCATGGTCCGATTCGGACGGAATCTGTCCGCGGATTACGGGAGCTACCGCATCCGTCCCGGCATGTCGGGCACAACCTGGTTCGACTCCGACCGGATGGACGGCGATCTCGGCTGGTATCTGTTCGCGGGTGTCCAGGGGCGCGCGGTTCTGCGCGACATCACGCTGGACGGCAACACGTTCCGGGATAGCCAGTCGGTGGACCGTAAAAAGACGGTCGGCGACATGGTGGTGGGGCTTTCGGTTTTCTGGTCGGACGCCGTACGCGCCGATCTCTCCGTCATCGAACGCACCCGCGAATTCAAAGGCCAGAACGGCCGGGATCGATTCGGCGTTCTGGCCTTGAGCTTCCGTCTTTGACGAGAGGGGACGTTACCGCGCGTTGGCGGTCACCGGGCTGACCGGCGGCAGATCCATTTCCAGAATGGTCATGGTCAGCGAATAGGAAATCTCGCCGTCCTCAGTGTCGCGGTAGAGGCTGCCGATGAATTCCTCGCCCAGGCGGACCTCGGCGGGCTGTCCACGCTTGGCCGGAGGATCCACGAACAGGTTCTCGTTGCCGAAAGTGCGCCGCAGATAATCCTGCACGCGGGCGATGTCGTTGGCCTTCACGGGTTTTCCCCTCCTTAAGAGTCGTCTGCCGCACCGGCCTTCTGCCGGTGCATGTTCAATGGGGGCGATGGTGGAGCCTCTTGCGTTCATGGTCAATCCTTCCGGTTCCGCCCGGCTGGTGTTTTTTTGCTTCCGGCCTACATCTTTGAGGCAAGCCCTCTCTTTTCGCCGGACCTGTTGGCCGAGGAGCCATCATCATGACGGATACCGCTCATGCGGTGCGGATGCGGGGATTGGTCCGCATGCGTTTTCTGGCCGGCGCGCTGCTGGTGCTGATGGCGGCGCTGGTCGTGATCGCGCGGCTGAATGAACCGCGCTATCCCCTTCTATCCTATCTGCGCGCTTTCGCCGAGGCGGCGATGGTCGGCGGCCTGGCCGACTGGTTCGCGGTTACGGCCTTGTTTCGCCGGCCCCTGGGGTTGCCGATTCCGCATACGGCCATCGTGACGCGCAATCAGGACCGCATTGCGATTTCGGTCGGGGATTTCATCGCCAATAATTTTCTAAGCCCCGCTGTCCTGCGCGCCCGTTTGAAAGATGGGGCGTTCTCCCTGCGCCTGGCCTGTTGGCTCGAACGTGATGATAACGCGGTCCGTGTTTCCCGCCGCCTGGGGACTGTTTTACCGGCGGTGATCGAGGCTTTCGGCAATGAGCCGATGCGCAGTCTGCTGCGCGACGCGGCCTTGGACCGTCTGCGCCGCGTCGATGCCGGTTCTTTGTCCGCGCGCCTGCTGGAGGCGCTGGTGGCGGGCGGGTATCATATCGTTCTGTTCGATCGCATCCTGAATCAGGCCCAGCGGCTTGTCGGCGGAGATCCCGAACTGATCCGCCGCAAGGTCGCCGACCGGTCGGGACGGTGGGTGCCGGGATGGGTCGATGAGAAACTGGCCGCCCAGGCCGTTTCCGGCCTGGAAGAGATGTTGGACGAGATGCGCGCCCCGGATCATCCTTGGCGGCTGCGCTTCAATGCGGCGTTGTACGATCTGATCGACCGGCTCGACCATGACCCCGCCATGCGGGCGCGGGCCGAGGCTTTAAAGAACGATCTGGCCGCGCATCCCGGTGTCGGCGTGCTCGTCGAACGCATGGGCGCGGATATCCGGCAATGGACAGAAGCCGGAGAGGACGGAACGAGCCGGGCCGAGATACTGTCGGTTCGGATATTGGCGGGGATCGCTTTGCGTCTGAAAGAGGACGAGGCCTTGCGCGCGGCGCTGGATTCCTGGATCGAACAGGCCGCGCGCGCTCTCATCCTGCCTAACCGCGAAAAACTCGGCGCTTTCGTGGCCGGGGTGATCAGGGGATGGGATGCGCCGATGCTGGTCGACAAGCTCGAACGGCAGGTTGGCCGGGACCTGCAATATATCCGCATCAACGGCACGCTGGTGGGCGGGCTGGTGGGATTGCTCCTCCATGCTGCCTGGGCCGGACTAGCCTAACGCCTTTTGTGCGGTCAGGCCGGCCCGAGCCGGACGACCGCCTCGACCTCGACGGTGGCCCCGAGGGGGAGGGACGGCACGCCGACGGCGGTGCGGGCATGGCGCCCGGAATCGCCGAACAGTTCGACCAGAAAATCCGACGCGCCGTTGACGACCTTGGGATGATCGGTGAAGTCGGGGGTTGCGGCGACGAAGCCGCCGATGCGGACGATACGAGCGATGCGATCGAGATCGCCGCCAGCCGCCAGCTTCATCTGGGCGACCAGATTGAGGGCGCAGATTCGGGCGGCGCGGTAGCCATCTTCGACAGAGACGTTGAGACCCAGCGCGCCCTTGTGGCGCAAGGCTCCGGCTTCGAGCGGAAGCTGTCCGGACAGGAAGACCAGATCGCCCGCGATCGTGAAGGGAACGTAATTGGCGACGGGCGTCACCGCTTCGGGCAAGGTGATACCGAGTTGGGAAAGGCGGGATTCGATCATACCGGTCATGGGGCCTGTCCTTAAGGTTCGGGGCGCGCCGTCCGAGGCGGCGGCGATAGCGACGCTTGACCTTGCCACAGGGCAGATGGCGGTGTCATCGTTGTGTTTCGGATTCTAGACCCTTTTGAACATTTGTGGCGCGCAACGATGATCGATCTTCATTTCTGGCCGACTCCCAATGGCTACAAGATTGCCCTGTTTCTGGAAGAAGCGGGGCTCGATTACAGGATTCTTCCGGTCAATATCAGCGAGGGCGAACAATTCCGGCCGTCTTTTCTGACGATTTCGCCGAACAACCGGATTCCGGCCATCGTCGATCATGCGCCAGCCGATGGGGGTGCGCCGATCCCGGTGTTCGAATCGGGCGCGATCCTGATTTACCTTGCCGAAAAGACGGGAAAATTCCTGCCGCTTGAGCCCCGGGGGCGCAAGACGGTGCTGGAATGGCTGATCTGGCAGGTCGCCGGACTGGGGCCGATGGCCGGGCAGAATCATCATTTCAGCCATTATGCGCCGGAACGGATTCCCTACGCGGTCAAGCGCTATGTCGATGAGACCAACCGGCTTTACGGGGTGTTGGACCGGCAGTTGCAGGGGCGAACTTTCATTGCCGGCGATTTCTATTCCATCGCCGATATGGCCTGCTATCCCTGGATCGTGCCGTGGCAGCGCCAGCAGCAGAGCTTGGATGATTTTCCCGATCTCAAACGTTGGTTCGAGGCCGTGGCCATCCGTCCGGCGACGCAAGCCGCCTATGCGAAGGGGGACGCCATCCCGCGCCGGCCGACGGTCAATGAGGACAGCCGCTCCATCCTGTTCGGCCAAACCGCAGCCACATTGGCGGCAAAAAGAAAAGATTGATGGCGGTAACGAGCCCGCGGGTTGGCCGCCTGCGGTGATGTATAAAATATAGAATGCGTCTAATTATTACTATCTTATTGATATAATTTGACTTTTCGTCTTTCTCGCGGTACCCGTTCGCTTATCGGGGAGTAGTCACCGTGCTTAACGGGACCGCGTCAACAAGCTTGTGCGAGAGCACATGGTGCGGTCAGCCGATCCGTCGGCCAGACGAGACCGTGGCGTGAGATTTCCGCATTCCTGCGATCAGGGATGACGGCCACGCCCGTTTTCAGTCTGCCGGGATTGCCGTCATGTCCGCCCTTGCTATCCTTCTCCTTGCTTTCAGCATGTCTGTCGATGCCTTCGCCGTCGCGGTGGGGCGTGGCGCCGCCATCGGCTGCCCCCGTTTTTCCGTAGCGCTGAGAACCGGAGCGGTTTTCGGCCTGGTCGAGGCGATCACGCCTTTGATCGGCTGGGCCATCGGCGCGGCCACCTTCCGTTATATCCAAGCATTCGACCATTGGGTCGCCTTCGCGCTGCTGTCCGGTGTCGGACTGCACACGCTGCGCGAAACGTTCGGAGCGGAAAAAAAGGACGAACAGCCCCAAGGCGGGCGATCGCTTTGCATCTTGATCGGCACTGCCATCGGCACCAGCCTGGATGCGCTGGCCGTCGGCGTGTCCCTGGCCATCCTGGACGTCAATATTCTGGTGATCGCCGTCGCTATCGGCTCGGCCACTTTCGTCATGGCTTCGGGCGGTATGATGATCGGCCGGATGATCGGCGAACGCTTCCGCTGCGTCGCCGGAATCCTTGCCGCTATTGTCCTGTTCGGTCTCGGCTTCGCCATCCTGATCGAGCATCTCTCCTGAGGCGAGCAGCCCCCTTAAGAGATCAACGCCGGGCCAGGAACACCCCCAACGCGACCACGGCAAAACCGGCCAGGACGGTCGGCGGCAGCGCTTCGCCGAACAAAGCCCAGGCCATCACCGCCGTTACCGGCGGTGTGAGATAGAACAGGCTGGCGACCCGGGCGGCCTGACCTTCGCGGATCATCAGAAACAGCAGAAAAATCGCCCCGACCGACAGCGCCAGGATCAACCAGCCCAGCGCCAGGACGAAAGGAAGCGTCCAGACCACATGCATGGTCTCGAAGGCAAGAGCCAGCGTGGCCAGAAGCAGGCTGGTGGCGGCATATTGCACCGTGCCGCCGGTCAACAGATTCATGGCGCCGCAAAAACGTTTTTGATAAAGCGTTCCGGCAGTGATCGACAAAAGCGCCACGGCCGCCAGGACGATGCCGGCGATTCCGCCGGTCGCGGACAGTTTCTGCCCAACGACTAGTGCCACCCCGGCCAGTCCCAAGACCAGCCCACCCCACTGCCGGGCGCGGATTCGTTCATTCAGCAGCGCCGCCGCCAGGGCCGCCGTCAGCAAAGGCTGCAATCCGACGATGAGCGATACCGTGCCCGCGCCCATGCCCTGGGCAATGGCGGCGAAAACCCCCGCGAGATAACCGCCATGAACCAAGAGGCCGGACAAGGCGAAGTGACCGGTCTCGCGCGCGTTTCGTGGCCAAGGCGCTCGCAGGATCAGAGCGGCAGCGGCCAGGATCAGGGTGACGGCGCCGATGCGTAGCAGCAAAAACGTGAAGGGTTCGGCATAGGGCAGTCCGAATTTCGCGCCGATGAAGCCGGTGCTCCAAAGGACGACGAACAAAGCGGGGGCGGCGGCGAGGAGCCAGGAGCGGGAGACGGGCATGAACGTTCTTTTATCACGGAATATATCCGTCCCGTTCTATTTTCCCGCTGCGTGCGGAGCGGTAGGCTGGCAAGAACCAAAGGTCAATGAAGGAAAGCCGAAGCATGAAAACCGCCATCGCTATCCGCCATGTGCCGTTCGAGGATGCCGGCTTGCTGGAGGAGGTGCTCCACCGCTCCGGCTATCGTCTGCGTTACCGCGAGGCGGGAATGGAAGCGCTTGACGATGAGGGAACACGGCAGGCGGATTTGGTGATCATTCTGGGTGGCCCGATCGGGGTTTATGAGGGGGACAGCTATCCGTTCCTGCGAGACGAGATCGCGCTCGCCCGTCATCGTCTGGATGAGAAACGGCCAATGCTCGGCATCTGCCTTGGCGCTCAGATCATGGCCCGCGCGGCAGGGGCGCGGGTCTATCCGTCGGGGATCAAGGAAATCGGCTGGTCGCCCCTGACCTTGACCGAAACTGGTCGGGTCTCGGTCCTTGCCCCCATCGGCGAGCATGCGGTGCTGCATTGGCATGGCGACACCTTCGATTTGCCGCCCGGAGCCGATTGTTTGGCCTCGACCCCGCTTATTGCCCATCAGGCATTTTCGATCGGCCGCCATGCCTTGGGCTTGCAATTTCATTTGGAAGCCGGAGAGGCGGGATTGGAACGCTGGTATATCGGCCATGCCTGTGAAATCGCAGGCGTGGCCGGGGTCGATGTGCCAGATCTGCGGCGTCAGGCCGAAAAGCATGCGCGGGCTTTGGCACCGGCGTGGCTTTCCGGGTTGGACGCCCGATAGGCGGAAAAGACGCCCGGTCTATCCAGATGTCTCCGCTTCAGCGCGGGAAGATGTGAATGGTCACGCGGCGGTTCAACGCCTGGTTCCGGGGCAGGGGATTGCCGTTTATGTCGCGGTTGGAAACGCGGGGCCGGGTATCGGCCACCCCTTCCGCCGACAGCCGGGTCGGGTCCACGCCGTGCTGGATGAAGCTGCGAACGACAATGGCGGCGCGCGCCGCCGATAATTCCCAATTGGTGGGGAAAATCGGGTTGGAGGTGGGCTGATCGTCGGTATGGCCCCGGACTTCGACCAGGAAGGCGGAATAGCGCGGTTCGTTCAATTTTTCGCTGATCTTGGCCAGGGCGGACTGGAATTCAGGGGCAAGCGTCGCCGAATGCGGCGCGAAAAAGGTGGAACCATCCAGCTCCAGCATCAGGCCCCTGCCGTCGGAGCCGATCGTCAGCTGACTGTCATCCAGCTTCATTTCGCGCACCGCCTGGGTCAGATCCCGTTTCAGGCTTTCCATCGGCTGCGTGGATTCGCGGCGTCCGATTTCACGCGCCATGCTGCTTTCGACCTGTTCATATTTGATCGGGTCGATCTTGGCCATCGACAGCAGCAGCACGAACATCGCCAGCAGCAGGGTGATCATGTCCGCATAGGACATGAGCCAATCGTCTTGATCCGTTTCCTGTTTGCGCAGCCAGCGTTTCGCCATTGGCCTGCCTTATGGAGTTTTGACGCCGCGCATCATGCGGTCGATGTCGAAATGCCGTCCCGGTTCCAGGAAGCTGTTCATCTTGTCCTGAATGTAGCGCGGGCTGCGCCGTTCGGCGAGAAGCGCCAGCCCTTCGGCGACCAGATAATTCCTGAACCGCACGATTTCCTCGCGCTGCTGAAGCTTGCTGGCGACGGGCAGCAGGATCAACCGTGCGAAGCTGACGCCGTAGAGCGTGCCCATCAAGCCCATCGCCATGCCGGAACCGACCTTGGACGGATCGGAGCCCATGCTGTTCAGCATGATGACCAGCCCGACCAGAGTGGCGATCATGCCGAAGGCCGGCGCGTTGTTGGCCATGGCGCGCAGGATGTCCACCGGGATAGTGTTGCGGTTGAAGCTGGTTTCCACCGTGTTAGCGAGGATGTCGCGCACTTCCTGGCCGCTATAGCCGGAAACGACGAGATCGATGCCAAAGGCCATGAACCGGTCCTGATTGCGCAGGCGCCTTGCGTCGGCTTCCAACGCTGGCATGCCGCCCTTCTGGACCATATAGCCCCAGCGAATGACGCGTCCGACCTCGTTGGTCAGGATGGTCCGGCCGATTTTCTGGGTGAAGAAAATCGATCCGATCAGCCGGAAGGTTCTTAGGATATAGCTGGATTCAAAGGCGACGAAGGTGGCGGCCAGAGTGCCGCCGAACACCATGATGAATCCTTCAGGTTGCAGGAAAATCAGAAAATCGTTCGTACTGAGAACGATCGATCCGACGAAAAGCCCGATTCCCAGTAGGAATCCGACCAGAGTGGCCTGGGACATCGAAAATCTGCCCTTCCCCGAAGGGTTCCCCCAAAAGTCGGGTCATTCTGCGTCACTTCCGAACGCCGGGCAACTGATTCGCTCACTCTCGCCGCATGCGGAAGCGGAAAATCCGTATTTTTCCAGATGGTGCGGAACCGGGAGAGGAAGGTTAGTCGCTTCCCTGACTTTTAAGCATATCGGTGATGGTGATGCCCAGCCGGTCATCGACGACCATCACCTCGCCATGGCCGACCAGCTTGTCGTTGACCACCAGATCGATGGGCTCATTGATCTTGCGGTCCAATTCGACCACCGCGCCGCGGCCCAGTTTGAGCAGCTGCTTGACCTGAACCTTTGAATGACCCAGCACGGCATACAGTTCGACCTGAATGTCATAGGCGGCTTCGCGCCCGGTGGGATCAGCGGGCGGTATGTCGATCCTGGACTCGTCCTCATCGGCCATCAGTGCTGCGTCTCCTGCTTGCAAGATGGGGAGATTGTAGCGGCTTCCCGTGAAAGAAGTCACGGATTCCTTGCGCATCGGCGGAGCGTCCTCCTATAACCGGG
>Ga0265295_1006217_pt1 | contig 14596 bp, 15 predicted proteins | sample Munlansysbiofilm_FD_192503 | JGI IMG/M metagenome (GOLD analysis project Ga0265295, IMG submission 192503) | Leachate microbial communities from a municipal landfill in Southern Ontario, Canada - Methane capture system biofilm | ecosystem: Engineered > Solid waste > Landfill > Unclassified ... | reverse complement strand
CCCCTGCTTCATCAGGCGGCATGTATGATGGTCCAGTGGTCCAGCCTCCAAAAAATCTTATCGTGCTGGTTGATGTTGAAAAAGATCCAGTATACCGGGTAATTACTGCAACATTTCGGGGCGGGCATGGACAGTCACTCGTAAAGAGCATTGATATGCATGCGGTGCTCTCTGATGGAACTGAACAAAATAAAGATCTTGCCAGCAATACCGGAAGTATCGCAGAAATACAAGGCACTTCAGGATATGACAAAGTCCAGGTAGTCGTCTTTTACAAGAACGGTGAACAGTATAAAATTAGTGAGAATGTATTCGGCCCCCGTGGCTGAATTCATCCTGTTTTTCGATACAGTGATGCAAGTGCCAGGGCGCCCACTACAACAAAAACACCAAAGGGACTTTGTGTCGGTTCTGGCGCCTGAGTCTCTTCTGGTGTCATGTTCACCGGCTCTGGTGTGCTGACTACAACGGGCATCAGTGTGCCAAACACCGGAGCGGTTTGCCCGGGAATTACTGTAGTCTTTGCACCCCAGTCCTGGTACCCGGGAAGTGTCAACATTATTTCTACTTCTCCAGCTGCAAGGTCCGGGATGGTGACGGGGGTAATCCCCACCGTGGTTCCATTTATCAGGACATTAGCAGACGAAGGTTCGGATGATACCTGAAGGGATCCGGTTGTAATTCTTGTCAGGCTGACACGGATCTTGGTTACCATGTTTGCTTCAACATTAATCCGCTCATACCAGTCCTGGTACCCGGAAAGCCGGATTTGAACCGCACGATATCCTGCGGGGATATCCCTGAGTACAAGAATCCCTGACTGGTCAACAAAACTCCGGGTAACTCCGTCAATAAACACCTCCCCCCCGGTTGGACTGACTGCCAGAGATAATGTCCCGGTTCTTTCAGGGGGCAGAAGGGTCAGGGTTCCCCTGAGCACATTATTCTTTCCGGGTTTTGGTGCCTGAAGGACCGTTTCATTATAGGTCGTATACCCGGGAGCTTCAATCATCAGCTCATGATGGACCGGTCTGTTGCTCGTCTCTGCCGGGACGATTAATGAACCTTTCAGGATATTCCCAACAAATTCACCATCAAAATACACTGAAGCATTTTCAACATTTGACCGGACTTCGTACTGCCCGCTTTCTATTTGCTCATCTGCAACCACTGCGCACGTGGAGAACAATAAAAGAAGCCCGGCACATATAAGGGCAGGTATCAGGAGGAAAGGCGATTTATTTGTTTTTAACATAATCTTTCTCATTGTGTATCAGACTTATCTTCGAAATCTGCAGGCAACCAGGCACCCGATTCCGGCTAGGACTAGTACCCCAAACATTCCGGGGCCACTTGACGGAGTAGAAACGGGCGACCCGGACACCGGTGTCAGGGTCCCTGATACCAGAGTAACCTGACCCCCGGTAACTTCAGTCTGCATAGACCAGTCCTGGTACCCGGAAAGCCTGAGCTGAACGACATGGGATCCGGAAGAGACTATGACTACTGCCGGGGTAATCCCCTTATACAGATCATCCACATAAATCTGCACATTCGTAGGCGTTGACGAAATATCCAGTGAACCTCCAGAATCCTTTTCAAGATTTACACGGATCTCTGCAGGAAGACCGTCCGGCACTTCCACCGCCATCTCCTGTGTCTCATATTCTGGATATGATGCAGTAAGAGTATGCCCGCCAACTGCAATGTTATCTATTATAAGGACACCTGACTCTGGCACCTGACCCGAAGCCCGGCCATCAAGGGCAACCTCCATACCAACCGGACTTCCATCAATGTGCAGTGTCCCGGTATCCAGGTACACCTCTCCACCCGGATCAGGAGCAGCAATGCCGAAAACTGATGCGGTCAAAAACGAAAGAAAAAGACAGGATATTATTCCAGTTCCAATAAACCCCACAATAGATCTCATTGTTTTTCAGACTCCGTCGGTTCAGCGGAAGGAAGGAAGTCGGGCGGCGGCGTGGAGACGAGAACTGCTTCAACACCGCCCATACTTCCACCAATTACAGAAACATTTGCAATCCAGTCCTGGTACCCATTCTTTCTGATCTGAATGGTATGCTCCCCGACCTTAACATCAGTAAGATGCAGAGGAGTCAGTCCGATGACGCGATTGTCAAGATAAATGTCCGCACCTGCCGGAGTAGAATTTACCTGTATTTCTCCCAGGGGAGAGGGGACCATCGAAACCCGGTAGGTCGTGGCTGCATTATTATCAACATAGAGCTTATCAGTTATCGTCTGATCTCCGGCTCTACGCGCATTCACCATATACAGTCCACGCGGCACGGTATATGCAATAAGGACCCCTGAATCTGGTGTTATACCCATGCTCCTATCATTTATGAGAAATTCCACACCAGGTGGATCACTGATAAACTGCACAAGACCAGGCGGTCCATATGCTGATTTACTGAGATCAATCTGATAGGCTACCGTCTTTCCTGGCTCTGTTTCCGTATACGGACCAATGTAAGGAATGTATCCGGTGTACTCCATCCTGACATTCTGCCAGGCAGGAGAAACAGTAGTATCTATCGGGATTGTCAGTTTTCCATCACGGACATACCCCATATACAGGGTATCAAAATATACCCGGGCGCCTTCAATATCCGAACGAACTTCTATATACCCGATTCCGGGTGCAGTAAATGATCTCTCATCTGCTAATACCTGACAGCATAACATGGTGGAAAGCAACACCAAACCCGTCAGTATGATATGCCAGTTCATACTTCACATCAACCCCTTATATGTGAGATTGGGAGATGAATGTTCATAACCCTTTGGAATAGAATGAAAACAAAAAGTTCAGAAACGGAAGGAGAAGAAATAGGATTGAAAATTTAATCGGTTGAAAAGTTCAGATAATGCATAACTTCAAGCTGATCCAGAAACTGGTCATCTGATTTGACCAGATCAGCAATACTGCTCTTTTGGGTATCAGATAAACCTGAAACGGGATGTTCTTTTGCCATGATGTCTAGGAGGGTGTTACGGGGAAGACCAGATGCCAGGCCTGAATAACTATTTTCAGACCTAAAATGGTAAGATGATGCCGGGTGAAAAAACTCTGACATATCAGAGGAACACAGGGCAGATGAATGAGGTAAAGGACACCAGACTGAGGGAAAATATGGTGCATCGTTGTAGGAGGACATGTGTAAATGCATAATAATATTCCTGTTGTGTCTGTTTTTTGGAGGGTTTACGGGGAGATGGATAATTTGTGGCCTTATCCGCGAAGTAGTCCTGCTCACAGGTATTCCTGTGACATTACCGTGTTGGATGAAACTGCAGATAAGGGATGAGGGGGAAATCACCCTGAATTCGTTCAGACTGATTGTGAGAGGGATACAGGCATCATATAATCATCGCCATAGGGAATGCCCGCAGAATAAAAATTGAGACATCATGAAACACCAGGGAAGTGATGAAAATATTTCAAACCCGGATCCCCTGAACAAAGATGGAAACCGGTGCAATGTAAAAACTATCGCTATTGAAACCGCTATAAATCAGTTGCAACCAGTTGCAACACCCAGATATCCCTGATTTTGAGAGAGGGATGAAAAGAAAAAACGCGGATGAACCATTCCAGGAACAATAATCTAATAACCCCACTTACCGGAGGAGTTGAGATGGAAATCAAATAAAACGAAAAAAAGGAACTAAAATTATACGAGCATTCCGGTCTCAGAGAACGGTTTAACCTTCATCAAAATATAGTCCCGCATCCTGGAGGGGCGGAAGTCACAGATATCAGCGAGCCTGATCCCGGGTTCAACCTCAATATCCCGGATCTTCCTGGCATAGGGATCATACGGAAGTTTTACCCTCACACCATCTGTCTGCACAACCACCGGAATGGGGGAGGTTACCTCATGAATATCAGGGACCGTCTCCAGGATAATATCCATAAGCCTGGCAGGAGCCACGGACAGGGGGTCTTTCGCTATTGTCGCCCGTTTCTGATCAACAACCCGTGATACTTCAGCAACGATCTCATCCAGCCGTGCAAGTTCTTCTGGTTCTTTTGTCCGGTGCATAAACCTGCCAACCCCGCCAACATATCCGGCGGCTGGTGGATCGATAATCTTCATCAGGGCTTCTTTTGAGAAACCGCTGGTAACTATAATTGGAACTCTGATCCCCCGTCTGAAGGTCGGCATCTTCTGCTTGATACAGGTCTCAAAATTTCCAAACAGATAAATCGCAAGATCATGCTCATTGATGATATCCCGCTCTTCGTCTGACATAAGCCCGATTCGCTTGCCAAACCCCCGTGCAAGACCAACCATATTTGTCTTTGCCCCGGCTGTGCGGAGATATTCTGCAATATCACAGGATGCATGAGGGAGATGGTGGATCTCAAGGGACATCGAAACCACGGCGATCTCCGTTCCAACCAGAGGTGCCGGAATGACTTCACCGGCGAGGGGGCGCGATATTACCCGGAGTGTCTCAATATCTTCCTTCGGTATCAGGGCCTGAAGCACTACCTCCTGGGCAATCATGTGCTTTTGGATAATATACCCCCCCATATCTTCGATGAGATCAAGGATCTCATCATGGCGAAAGACTCCGCCTTTGTATGTAATTGGAACCAGGATCATGACGAGGCCTCCATGATATGAAGCTGCTTCTCAACCAGGGGCGAAACATCTTCAGGCAGGGTATTTTCTCCTGCAACAAACCAGAACTTTCCGTCTTGATAATTCTGTTTTTTTATCTTGAAACCCTCCGGACAGATAAGTTGCATCGAATAGATGAGATCCTTATAAAGCCCTTCTGTTGGATCTGCAACAGCAAGTTCTTCTATCCTGCTTAAAGCTGCTTCATCCGTGGTTTGTATCTCAATGGTAAAACGGTCAGGCTGATGCACCTGGTCTTTCCCATATTGTGCCCAGAGGATCTGAAGGAGGTCTGCAAGATGTGTTTCATCTGCAATTGAGAGGGTAATTTTCTGCCCGTCAAATGTGACTCCGGCAAGGTCAGAAACAGTAATGATCCGTGGCACTGTCCGGGTTATCCCAACTGCAATAAAGATCGGGACTTCGGGATCAATAAAAATTCGAAGTTTATCCAGAACTTTGAGCAGGTTATGATCGGTGATGACCGTTGAAGCAATCCGCCGATAGAGTTTTCCCCCGACAGGTTCGGTTGACTCAACCTCAAAATACTCCAGCGTTGACATAAAAATCAGTTCTTCTCCACAAATCCTGATGACAGGAGAGCAGCTCCGACTGATCCGATATACTGCGAGTGGTGGGGGACGACAATCTCAGTCTGAAGGAGGTTTCCCATGGCACGGACAAGGCCCTGAATAAGCGATGTTCCTCCAACCATCACCACTGGTTCCTTAATATCTATCTCCTGGAGCTGCTGCTCAAAAACCTGTTCAGCAACAGAATGACAGGCTGCTGCTGCGACATCCTCTTTAGTGTGACCTTCTGCAAGGGCATTGACAAGACTCTGTGTTCCAAAGACGATGCAATAACTGTTCATAGGGACATCCTCGCCCATTCCTTTCATCGCAAGAGGGCCGAGCTCAGTAATGTCCACACCAAGGCGTTTTGCAGTCATCTCCAAAAACCGGCCTGAAGCCCCGGCGCAGATTCCTCCCATCGTAAAGGTTCCCGGAATTCCATCCTGAACTGATATCGCCTTGTTGTCCATACCACCAATATCAATGACAGTTGCAGGTCCATGCTGGCAATCAGCGAGGAACACAGCCCCTTTACTGTTTACCGTCAGTTCTTCCTGGATGAGATCAGCATGAAGATACTCACCAATTAAAAAACGTCCATACCCGGTGGTCCCGACCGCATCAAGGTCATCCCTTTTCACCCCGGCTTCCTCAAGAGCAAGGACAATGACTTCATCTGCACTATTAAGCACTTCAGTTGTTGGCCGCCACCCGGTGCCGATGATCTCGTTATCCTGCATTATCACTGCTTTTGTCGTCGATGAGCCGGAATCAACCCCCATTGTAAGACCAGTCTGGCGTTCGCGTGCAAGAAGGGCCCGTCTGCGGGCAATCGTAGTCAGGGCTTCCATCCTGGTCAGAAGAGTTCCTGAAGTTGTCCGCTCGGTAAAGGAATAACTCACTACCGGCAGCTTTGAATGCTCATGAATGTACCGGCGGAGTTCATTTCTGACGATAGCTGCCTCAGCGCACCTGAAACAGGAAGCAATAAAGACCGCATCAGCGTCTGCAGAGCCTTCGACCAGCGCAACTGCCCGGGCGATTGCCAATTTGAGGTCGCCTGATTTAACATCAAGCCCAAATTTCTTGAAATTTCTTTTAATATCTGAAAGAGAGAGATCAGGGAAGAACACCTCGGCACCAACTGCTTCTGCTGCCGTGTTGATCTCTTTCTGAACACCCGAATACTCCGGACCGCAGGATAACTGGGCAATGCGGACGGTTTCACCTGTCATGATGTACCCTCAAGTTCTTTGAGAAAATCCCTGATTTTACGAACAAAAAGGATACCATCTTCTTCATCAGCAGGGTAGTCTAACTCAAGGATGGGTATATCCTTTTGTTTAATCAAAAATTCAACCAGTTCGTCGGTCCGTGCACATCCCATGCACCCAAAGGCAAATTCCGAATTCCGAACGATTACTGCAGCTTCAGCCTTATCAATAAGAGGTCCAAACAGAGACATCCTCCCCCTGATTCCGGATGGGACTTCAACTGCGGCCCATTTCAGCCCTTTTTTGGGATCATTTGGAGTCATCTGCAGGGGGGGTGAATCAAGACCCGCGGTCTGTACCCGCTCCCTGATAGAAAGGGCAGTTCCAAGAGGTTTATGCCCGAACCGTGCTACAAGATCTGACAGGATAAGGCTTGTTGCCGGATAAATGAATACCTGTGCCATTCAGACCTCCTGTGCAATAAGTTCCATAAGCCGCTTCACCGAAAGTCCCTCCGGTTTTGTCTGCTCTGATACTGGTTCGGATTGGGCAGAAAAATCATCCAGTTTCTCAAGCCCGACTGCAATTCTCCTGATAAAACCCATTTCATACTCATGTCCAAAATATCCTGGTCGTGCCCCCCCAAGATTTGCCCGGCACCGGCGGGGGTCACCGGGTGGAAAACCCCGGTCTTTTACATATATATGAGCTGGATCAAGTTCCCTGATATGGGCAACGACCCGGTCAACTTCCTCTTCAGGGCCGGTAATCTGAAGCCCAAAACAGGTTTCTTTTATCATAACGCCAGCAGACACCTCATATGCTCTCGCTGCAATGTCATCAGGGGTAGCCCTGTATGATTCAATAAAGACATATTTTGTTACGGTCCCGGCATAGAGCGGGGGGATAGCATCTTTCATCGCCTTATCTCCTTAAAAAATACCGTGTCACCCTCTTCAAGGCCTGCAATTTTTTCCATTTCAAGAACCATTCCGATGAGATTTGTCCCGGAGAATGGCTCAGATGTCGGACCATATTCAGATGAAGGAACAGACCTGACGCCTACGATCCCGACTCCTTTACAAGAATCATTGGTCATCGCAAGAACCCCTGCTTCTACAACAGAAGCAGGAGTATTCTCAGGGATAATATTGGTTGTTTTCTGGATTTTCGCTTTAAAGAGAGTGACCTCATCAAAAGAAAAGAGCATCGGAAGCCTGCCAATCGTATGATATTTAAGGCCAGTAGTTTCCCTGAAAATTTTACAGGTCACCGGCGCTTTGGCATCATCTAAGGTAATAGCAATCACCTGGTTGTCAGGAATGGTCGTTACTGCAACCGAGCCATTTGCAAGAACCTCAAGAGTCGTGACCGGCTTTTGACAGATAACTATCCGGTCAGGGCCATCAATGTCAGCAGTCAGGATGATCTGCTTTTTTTCTGCCTGCTGCCTGGCATCTGAAAGTGACAGGCCGACCAGGTCAAACTGAGGGGGCTCTACCTGTATCTGGATCCTGTCTCCTTCCTGTGCAATCCTGCACAGTTCAATGCCATGAACAACATTGCCCACGACCGTATGTGCAAGGCTTCTGGAAAGATCCTGTGTATAAATATAGATAGAACCCCGTTTTTTCCCGGATGTACGCATAAGCACGGTTCCTTCCCGCCTGCCGGCGCACATCTCACAGGGCACATCAGTCCCTGCCAGTAGATCACATCTGATATGCGTGCTCATTCGTTTGTCAACGGTAAAAACAGAATCAAGCAGGGCAAGTAGCATCCGGTCAACGCTCTCCGCAGTTTGAGAATCATACCCATCAGTGTTCAGTCCCTCGGCATGGACCCGGATATGAGTGATAAGGTGCATTCCCTCTTCAAGGACAATAGATCCATCAGTAGTTGTCCGGGCATCTGATGACTCGGCGAAGGAGATAACCGGTTCAATTGAGACAATTGTATCGCCTTCTGAAAGCCGGTCCATCACCCCCATACCAGATATCACTCGTGCAATGATTCCCTCTTCTGCCGGGCCACCATGATCAGCGGCATGAGTTTTGCGGCAGAATACCAGAAATGATCGCTCAGGATCATATCCGCCACAGCCAAGAGCGACATCGCCACGTTCATACCGTGAAGGTTTTCTCGATGGTGAAAAAGAAGAGGGGAACGGACCAAAACTTGCCACCTGCAGATCCAGCCAACCGGAGCGTGCTCCGGAAAGACTGGAGAGGATCTCACCGGCAATTGTACCGGGCACAGTCTCCACAACGATCTCTCCTGCGGTTGTTTTGATTAAAAATTCTTTTGTTTCAGCTCGGCTGACGGTGATAGGACGGATAATACCGACGCAAAGGCCGGGATCCCGGCCTGGAAGAACAGTATCAACAGTCGAACCATCCGGAGTTTCTATTGTGTTTCCATCAATAAGGACTGTGGGCATTGCTACCCCTTGTTACTCATTAGCCATTCGTTCCTGTTCCTGCTCGGTGACATCAGCAAGCACCTCAGCAGTAGGCCCGATTTTTACAATCTTTCCAAAACGCATCAGGGCGCATCGATCACAGATGTCCCTGACAAAATCCATGTCATGTGAAACCACGATAAATGTCTCATCCATCTCTTCACGTGCGTGCATAATGGAATGTTTGACATCAACCTTGGTTATCGGATCCATCGTTCCGGTCGGTTCATCTAATACAACAATGTGAGGTTCACGGATAAGAACCTGGGCCAGTGCAACCCGGTGGCGCTCCCCTTCACTTAAGGTGGGCGGCAGGCGTCCAAGGATCTCGCGAGCTTTTTCTTCAGTAAACCCGGCCATACGGAGGGTTATGATAGCTTTTCGCATCGCGAGTTCTTTTGGAAACTCAAGACCTATCGCATCAGTCAGGTTATCAAGAACGGTACGGTGAGGGAAGAGATCATATTCCTGATGTAAAAGGCCGATGTACTGCTTGGCCCGCCCGCGAAGATCAAAGCCAGGCTTTGTCATATCTACCCAGTCATCCCCGACGAGGACACTTAAATCACCAGCGGTCGGCTCAATAATCCCTGCAATCATCTTTGAAAGGGTTGTTTTTCCTGCTCCTGAAGTGCCGATGATGCCAAATATCTCCTTGTAGAATATTTCGAGCTGCACAGAATCAACAGCTCTGATAAGGCCCCGGTCAACAGAGACATATCGCTTGGAAATATCCCTCGCTCTTAATATTTCCCTGCCCAGCTCAACCTCACAGTATTGTTCAAGGTCAGAAAACCCTTCCATGAAGACCCCGACCACCTCATCAGGAGTCCCGATTTTTTTAATAGCCCCATTCTCCAAAAGGATAGCCCGGGTCACTACATCTTCAAGGATCTGCGTAAAGTGAGACGTGACAACCATGGACATTTCAGTGCTTTTTACTGCCTTCTCAAGCATCCGGTGAACAAGATTTGCGGTATGGGAGTCAAGGGTTCCGGTGGGCTCATCAGCAAACAGGCAGAACGGTTCCTTCGCAAGCTGCCGTGCGAGAACCACCCGCTGTTTTTCCCCCCCTGATAGATCCCGGGCAATATGCATCATCCGGTGTGAAAGATGGACCTGATCAATGAGATCTGCAGCCCGCCCGACTGCTTTCCCAGATGGGTATCCGACATCATCAAGGGCGCGAAGGACATTATCAATGACCCGGTCATTTCCATACAGGGCAAAGGTCCGCTGAAACATGATAGCATTCCGTTTCATGATGCGCCGCTTCAGGGCCTCATTTGCCCCATCCCAGAAATCAATATCCTGGGATGACAGCACGGACCCACACACCGGGCAGCATTTCCCTGCATGGCTCTGCACGGTTACATACTCGCACGAGTTGCAGACGGCCATGTGATACAATACTTTTCCCGAGGTAGGAGGCTGGTCCACCCCCCTGAGGAGATGCATGAGCACCGTTTTACCAGCGCCACTCCTGCCGATGATGCCGAGTATTTCTCCTTCCTGAAGAGAAAAGGATATATTTTTCAGGACCTCCTTTCCGTCGAAGGCCATTGTGAGGTTATCAACTGTGATCAGGGGTCTCATCTTGTAAACACCTTTCGTAGAGTATAGTTAACACTGATGCGTATTACATCTTTATTTCTGCACGTGAAATTTCACGATCGGCAAATCATCTCATTACTGGGACTTTTCTGTGAGTTCGTGCACGATATCCAGAACCTGGCTGATATCATGTATCCGGTAGTCTGCCGCTAATACAAGTTTGGGTGGTTTTATACACGATTGTTGATCACTCAGGACTGCGATGTCTGCGGCCCGCATTGCCCTGAGATCATTGATTGAATCACCAACCATCACCACCAGATCGTATTGGTCCTGCAAATCACGAACAATACTCTCTTTCATTGTCGGGGTTGCCACCCCAAAGACCCGGTCCCGGGGAATGCCCAGATAATCAGCCATCCGTTCAAGCTTGGCCTCCCGGTCCCCTGACGCTATGTAGGTGAAAATTCCTTTCTGATGAAGTGAGGTGATAGTGTCCCTGGCCCCGGGGAATGGAGTTCCCCCGGCAGTTACCGTGAACTCAATGACGTTCAGCCCGATATTGACAATAAGGCCATTGTTTAAGGCGACGATCTCATTCTCTTTTATTTCTGACCATACAACCCGCATGCATTCCTGAACATCTCTAACTTTTGCATGCCTGTCTTCCTGCAGGATAGTTCGGACAACTTCTTTCTCAACCACCCTGCGGGTACAGGAGATGCCAAATTCAATGTGTTGAATTCTTAGGTACTCAGATATCAGCATATCCGGTGGGGCATCCATGAATTCGCGTGAGCGACCATGCAGAACACATAGCACCCGCCCTGGATCTGCAAACGTGAGCATGGTAGTCTCCACATCCAAAAGCAACTCATCTATCAGAGTGTTTTTGGCCATCCGAAAGGTTTGGAGTAATGTTCCGGCGCTATCGAACACAACGGCTATTGACATGAAGACTCTCCTTGATATTACTTGAATCAAAGCAGATAATACCCATGGCCTCATTCCTGAAAAAAACCCAAGGGTTATTGAGATGATAAAAGAGATAGGTGAAATATGACGCTTGAAGAGACTGCAGAAAAGATCCGGACAATGGAGATAAGGGGTGCAGGCAGAATTGCACGTACAGCTGCACAGGCCCTGTGTTCCCATTCCAAAGCCATAAACAGAGCAGATCTCCATCAGTACCGCCATGAAATGGAGCAGGCGGCAGAATTACTGATATCAACCAGGCCAACGGCAGTATCTCTCCCCAATGCAGTAAACCTTGTCATGAAACCTTTGAAGAGTGAATCCGTCTTTGAAGTTGCAAAACAGAACCTCGAGGACAGGGCACTCGCTTTTGTAAAAAGATCTGAAGAGGCAGTATTTCGGATTGGAAAAATCGGGGCCAGGCACATCAGGGACGGAGATGTAATTCTTACTCACTGCAACTCAGAAGCTGCGCTTGCATGTATTTTGCATGCTCATCAGCAGGGCATGGACATTGAAGTCTATGCAACGGAAGTCAGACCACGAAACCAGGGGCATATCACCGCAAGAACGCTGTCTGATGCAGGAATCAGGACAAACTTTATTGTAGACTCTGCTGCCCGCCATTTTATGAAAGAGGTTGACCTGTGCATCACTGGGGCAGATGCAATCACGGTGAACGGTTCAGTCGTCAATAAAATCGGGACTTCGCAGATTGCGCTTGCAGCGCATGAAGCCAGAGTAAGTTTCCTCGTTGCAGCAGAGACATACAAGTTTGCTCCCTGCACTATTGTGGGGGAAAGAATCCTGATTGAAGAACGCTCTCCTGATGAAGTCCTCCCAGAAGAGATGAGGAAACAACTCAAAAATGTGACCGTCAGAAACCCTACTTTTGATATTACTCCTGCTGACTATGTTGATCTCATTATTACTGAAGCAGGCGTTTTTCCACCAGAAATGGCATACACCATCATAAAAGAACAACTCAACTGGGATAATGATGATATTATCTCAGACTTACCATATTGTGAGGAAGAATAACATGACTGACGTTATCGCAACATATTATTTCAGACCAAAGGAAGGAATCACCCCGGATTGGGCTGCGAAGGCCATTGCGCAGGAACAGACAACAGGAACCTGGACTGAAATTTCAACCATACAAAATTACGTCCATTATCTTGACGGGCAGGTAGGAGAGATAACCCCCCAGGGTGCAGGATTCACCTGTTCTATTACATACCCATCAGAAATTTTTGAACCAGGTAATATTCCCCAGTATCTTTCAGTAATTGCAGGAAATCTCTTCGGACTTTCCAAAATTGCTGCAGTCAGACTGATTGATGTAGAATTTTCCCAGGAGATTGTCCCATTTAAAGGTCCGAAATATGGTATAGAGGGGATAAGAAAACTTGCCGGAACAACAGACCGGCCCCATGTCGGGACGATCATCAAACCAAAAGTCGGATTAAACCCGAAAGATACTGCAGAAGTAGCATATGAGGCAGCAATGGGAGGAGTAGACCTGATTAAAGATGACGAAACTCTGACAGATCAGAAATTCTGTCCGTTAAATGAGAGATTGCCCCTTATCATGGAACAACTGGACCGGGTAAAAAGCGAGACCGGGCGAAATGTTCTGTATGCAGTAAACATTTCAACAGCAGGTGACCGGATCGTAGGGCGTGCACGTGAAGCCGTCAGGATGGGTGCAAATATGCTCATGATCGATGCTATTGTCTGTGGATTTGATGCCATCAGGGCAGTTGCAGAGGCGCCGGGAATTGCCCTCCCCATTCATGTTCACCGTGCCATGCATGCCGCAATTACCAGAAATCCTGAGCACGGAATTGCAATGAGGCCGTTTTGTCGCCTGATCAGAATGCTTGGAGGAGATCAACTCCACACTGGAACGGTATCAGGGAAGATGGAACACGATATCACTGAATTGCGCGGCGATAACCTGGCCCTTACTGAACCATTCTTTAACTTAAAATCCACTTTTCCGGTTGCAAGCGGGGGACTCCATCCAGGCGGGGTAGACAAGGAAGTCAGAATGCTCGGACGTGACATCATCCTTCAGGCCGGGGGCGGTATCCATGGTCATCCTGATGGGACAAGAGCCGGGGCTGCTGCCATGCGACAGGCAGTTGATGCGGCCATTTCCGGCATTCCTCCGGCAACATATGCAGAGGATCACCCGGAGCTGAAGCGGGCACTGGATAAATGGGGAATTGCAAACTGATGTACATGGAAATACCATTTGTCAAACTCCACGGAAACGGGAATGACTTTATTCTGATCGATGAATATGCCGGTGAGAAGATCCCGGACGATATGAAAGCCCATTTCGCAGCTCTTTACTGCGACAGAAGGTTTGGGATAGGTGGGGACGGAGTTCTGTTCCTCCAAAAAGCTGATGGGGGGATCCGTATGCGCCTGTTTCAACCTGACGAGAGTGAAGCGGAAATGTGCGGGAACGGAATCAGGTGCCTTGCAAAGTACGCCTATGATGCAGGATATGCAAAAAGTCCCTGCACCATACAAACCCCTGCCGGGCCGGTAACAGTAAAGATGGAATACGATGAAGACGGGGATTTCCTTGCAGATGTGGAGATGACAACGCCAGTCTACGACTCACCAGGTATCCCGGCAAAGGGAAGTGGTGATTTTCACGAGATCATAAGTGGATATGAAGTCTTTGCAGTGAATACCGGGGTTCCTCATGCAGTGGTCTTTGTCAGGGATCTGGATATGGTGGACATCACAAAAGTTGCTCCTCCAATCAGGCGGAGTCAGATCTTTCCAGCCGGAGTGAATGTAAACCTCGTTCAGGTCATGGGAACTGACTCAATAAAGATCCGGACATGGGAACGAGGGGTTGAAGGAGAAACCCTATCCTGTGGGACCGGGGCCACGGCCTGTGCCGCACTCACACACCGACTCTCAAAAACCGGGCCAGTTGTGGAAGTAGAGACTATTGGCGGCCCCCTCACCATCACTCTCACGAATGGCGTTTTCATGAGAGGGCCAGCTGAAACCGTTTTTTCCGGTGTCCTCCGGCTAGAGGGTTAAATCTTCTCACTCCCTGTTTTTTCCGTAATATCCGGCAATTTTACCTGCCGAAAGTACCAGAAGCAAAAACCCGCAGACTGATTA
>Ga0265295_1006216_pt1 | contig 14597 bp, 20 predicted proteins | sample Munlansysbiofilm_FD_192503 | JGI IMG/M metagenome (GOLD analysis project Ga0265295, IMG submission 192503) | Leachate microbial communities from a municipal landfill in Southern Ontario, Canada - Methane capture system biofilm | ecosystem: Engineered > Solid waste > Landfill > Unclassified ... | reverse complement strand
GTATCCTTCTAAGAACAATTTATATGATTTTATATTTTTCATTTTAATTTTTAATTTTTTTAAGTAATTTAATATCTATTGGATATTTATAAATTTCATCATCATCAATAAATTGTAATGTTGCCATATTACTATCATCGATTTTTTCAATCTTAACAACATTAGCTTTTTTATTACTATATAATACCATATCTCCTTCATTTATATTAGTATTTGTGTTTTTATTGTTGATTTTATTATCATTTTTATCATTTTTATCATTTTTATCATTTTTATCAAAACTAGGAGTTGTCTTATGAATTTTTTTATTATTTAAATTGTATTTGATATAATTAAATCCGTCATTATCATCTGGTAAAATATATTTTATTCCCTTTTTATTTTTTAATTTACTGAATTTATTAATTAATTTATCAATATCTTTATATATGAAATTTTGATAAATATCATATGTTAATTTACTATTTTTACCTTCTTCATAAATTCCATTATATGAATCTGATAATCTAATTATATTTAATTTTTTTATTGGATTATTTCTATCTGATAATTCTGTTATTATATCAATTACATAAAATTTTGATATGGTATAATAACCATTTTTTAATTTATATAAAACATAATATAAATTATCATTTTCGTTACCTTTTTGTATCTTACTATTATCAACGGTATAAACTGGTATATTATTTTTTATATCCATTTTAATAGAATTGAATATATCAGAAACTTCTAAATTTTCAAATATATGTTCTATAAAATTATTATATTTAGTTATTAACATATTAAATTATTATTTTTTTAATTCTCTTGCTTTTATTAATAAATTATCAAGTAATTCTCTATTTTTCTTATTTTTTTCAATAGAAGATTTAATATCATCATCTTGTGGTTCAACTTTTAATAATCTACCATTTTCTTTATTTATAAGATTTATAGAATTAATACACTGTTTAATTAATTCATCCAATTTTCCATCATTCTTAATTTGTTCTAAATTATTCAATAATATATTAATATTATCATCAATAGAAGATTTTTTATTTTGTGATTTTTCTTGTGTATCTTCATAACTACCATTATTTAATTTTTGCATTGTTTCTTTTTTTAATTTTTCGATATTACTAATAAATTTAGATAATATATCATTAATGGTTTCGTCTAAACCAACATTTGACTCATTATCTTCGTTCTCTGTTATATATTCAATGTACTTTTTCATATTTTTACTTATTATCTTTTTATTATGTTAGTAAAAAAATTAACACATTTATCTTTTAAATTTTTATAATTAAATATTGTAGATGTATCATATTTATAATCATTTTTACTAATACCATATTTTTTATTTAAATCATCATCTACAAAAAAGAATGGTTCTTTATCAATTTTAACACTAACTGGTTGGTATATATTTTTAGTATTAAAATTTGGTATATTATCAACACTAAATGTTACACTCTCATTGTTTTTACTATTAAAATGATGTAATTCATATAATGTATTATCATTTATACCTTCATTACCATTATATATATTAACCATCATTACTCTATTTTCTTTTATTTTAAATTGTTGATCATATATTATTAATGTCGATGTATATGTTTGTTGTTTTCCTGCACCACTTGATGATTTTATAAAATTATTAATATGGTTAATGTTTTTTACATAATCATTATAATTTTTTTGTTCTTTTTTGAAAAATTCATCGGTATTAGATATATACTTTAATAGATTAATAGATTGATATTTATCATTACCTAAGTTAACATCATATATTTTACAAATAAAATATCCAGTAAAATCTTTAATTGTCATTTTAATTAAAAATAATGTATCAGGTTGATTCTTTTGTTTAAAACTACTCTGTAAAACAGAATGATATTTTAATTCATTAATATTATTAATTATTTCTGTTGTTTTTGATAAAGGTGTATTACTACCACTACTCAATTTACTAATATCTGTTTTATCACTCTTAATTAAAACAAAGGGATCAACTAAATCAGTATTCATAACATGAGTAAATTCTGATTTAACACTTTGCACCATCTTTGCCCAATTATTTAATAATTTCTTATCATTTATATTAGCAACTCTTGTATTTTCATCTACATCTGAACTATAAAAACGTTGAGCAGCTAACTGTATTTTAACTATATCTGGTTTATAATCTAAAACCACATTAGATACATCATCTCTTTTATTACTTAATAATTTAACAAAATCTTCATCACTTATATCTGGATATTTATTACTTAAATGATCTACCTTTTCAATATAATCTTTAGATCCTTTTAATTTAGATTTAATTTTATTTTCATTTAATGACTCAATTACCGACTGTGCTTTTACTTTAGGCTTATTTGATATTTTAAATTCCTTATCGTTTATCTTATTAATTTCTTTTGTTTTAGTAACATCTTCATTATCAACATAATCATTTATCATATTTAACAAATAATCAGATAATTTATTATATGCTTTCCATATTTTTAAATAATTTTCAGCATCATTTATATTTTCGTATTTATCTTCATTTAATCCTTTACTAATTTCAGATATAAAATCATTCGATAATTTAAGTGTTTTCTTAATTTCATCTATTATATTTTTTTCTAAAATACCATTATCTCTTATTGTATTAAAAACATATATTGATATTTTCTTATAATCAATATCAAAATCACCTACTAAATTTACTAATTCAGAGTATGAATATGTTTTGATGTCCTTTTCTTCTTTTTCTTTTTCAGAACTATCACTAGTAATACTAACTTTATCCACTTTATCTTTTACAACTCCTCCTTCAATATTCAAATTTAAAGTGTCACTAAATTTAAATAAACCTGTTATTTCTATTTTTTTATTATTTCTATCATATAATATAGAATCAATATCAGGTAAATCTAAATCCTTTTCATTTTTTACAAATTTAACATTGTATTTTTCTTCTGTTTCTTCTTCATTTTCATTTAATTTAATAATATCAAAAAATATTTTTGGTTTAGGTAATTCTAAATTATTCAACATTAAATATTTCATTAGACCTTTCATATAAGTTCTTCTTAACGCTGGCTTTAACCAGGTATACATAAGGGATTGATAACCTTTTCTTTTAGCAAAATTAAATAATCTTATTACAGCACTACCAATAAGTGTTTGATCAGCACCTGCGAAATTCCCTTTAACATTAATAAAAGGATCATTTATAGAACCTTCTATGTTTGACCTTTGGTTTGATGCACCAGTAACCTCTTCTTTTATTAATTTTAATTTTTTAAAATCTTCATATTTTGTTATATTTTTCATACTTTTATTATGTTTTTTAATTTAGGTATTATATCTTCATCGTATTTAATAGTTAATAATTCAATATTATTACTTTTACAGTATATATCTTTTATTTTATCATTATTTTTTTGATATTTCAATACTTTTTCACCACCGAAATAATTAACTGGTTTATAATGTTGTATACCATTATATTCTATACATGTATTATAATCAGGTAAATAAAAATCAAATTTTAATTTATATTTAAATTTACAATTTTCAAATGTTTTTTCGTAATTATATTTAATTCCATTTTTTTCTAAAAATTTCCTGATTTGTTTTTCTCCTTTTGATTCTGAACATTTTTGACAACCATAACCATGATTTAAATGACAATTCGGTGTTTGTTCAAATACACCATGTTTTGGACATATTATCCTAACTTTTGTATTAATATTAATATAATTAACTAATGAATAGTCATACTTATTGTTATGTATTTCTCTTGATCTATCAATAAATTCATTTATTGTTAATTTTATTCCACCTTTACATTTAGGACAACCTTGTTTTTTAGTTATATGGTTATTTGGTGATTGTTCAAAAACACCGTGTTCTTTGCAAATTATTTTAACTTTCGTTTTAGTATTTATGTATTTAGATAAAGAATAGTCATATAAATAATTATGAATTTCATTTGATTTTTTAATAAAATCAATGGTATTTAATTGTAAATTACCTGCACAATAATGGCACCCTCTACCTATCAAATGTTTATATGGTGTTTGTTCAAATAAACCATGAATTGGACAAATTATCTTAATTTTTGTTCTATTGTTTTTATATTCAACCAATGAATAATCATATTTATTATTATGAATATCCATTGATCGTTTTATAAAAATGTTATTTTTGTCCATATTATAATACATTATTTTAATATTTTTCAATTCTTATACCTCTGTATATATAATTTTTTCCAAATAGAATAAATTCATTTTCTTTAAAAATTGGTTTTTCTGTATGATTTACACTATCATAAATCAAATTACCTCTATGATATATTCTATATGGTTTATTTCCAATTGTATAACTTTCATAGATATTTATTGGTTCATTTTCTATTATAATATCTTTTTTGGTTTTATTAACTGGTATATTTTTTTCTATTATTTTTTTTTGTTCTTCTTGTTTTACTACACTTGTTCTTCTTTTTCTAGGTTTTTTTGGTTTATCATTAGATTCAATATTATCATCTACATCTTTTTCAATATTTTTTTTACTTATTTCATTTACTTTTTCTTCTAATTTCTTTACTTCCTTTTTTACTTCTTTTTTAATTTCTTTAGATATATCTTCCTTACCAATATCTTTTTTATCGATATTATCATCCTTTTTAATATCTAATTCATCCTTATTCCAGAATTCTTCGTACTTTTTATTAGAAATTGTTTTTGCCATTATTTTATTATTATATTTTTATTTAAAATTTTACCTATATTATATATATTATTAAAATTTAATCGTATTAATTTTATATTATTATTTTTACAATATTTCGTTTTTATTTGATCTCTGATTTTTCTAATATTTAATTTATTGTCATTTTTTTCAAATCTGTATTTTTCAAAATGTTGTTCACCGTCATATTCAACACATATATTATATAGTGGTAAATAAAAATCAAATTTTAAATTTCTTTTATATTTACACCCTTCGAACATTTTTTGTTGTTCATAATTTATACTTTTATTATCTAAATAACCTTTAATAATATTTTCGCCTTTACTCATTTTACAAAATGGACAACCTCTGCCCAATAAATGTTTATTTGGTGTCTGTTCAAAAACCCCATGTTCTTTACATATAATTTTTACTTTATCGTTTGCTCTTATATAATTTACTATTGAATAATCGAATTTATTATTATGTATTTTATTCGATTTTTTAATGAAATCATTTTTATTTGATCTAACACCACCATTGCATTTAGAACAACCATGACCTTTAATATGAACATATAGTGGTTGTTTAAATGAACCGTGTATTTTACATTTTATATCTAAAATTGTTCTACTATTAAATTTATCAATTTCAAATATATATTCATACTTATTATTATGTAATTTATTAAGTTCTAATATCAATTCTTGTTTAGTTATATTCATATATTTATATTTACAATTAGGACAACCTTGACCAATTAAATGATTTTTAGGAGTCTGTTCAAATATACCATGTTCTTTACAAATAATTTTTACTTTTGTTTTATTATTTTTATAATCAATTAAAGAGTAGTCATATAAATAATCATGAATCTTATTAGATTTATTAATAAAATTATCATTTAAATTTATCATAAAATATATAAAATTTATAATTATATATAAAAAATTGATGTTTAAAAAATTATATATACTTAAAAATATAATATATTAAATGAAAATTATAAACTATAATAAATTTAAATTCATTGAAGAAAATTTTCCGGCACAATTAATAAAAGAAAGTACTGAATTTGCTGATATGCAACTAGGTCAATTAAGTAATCCATTAGGACCAGGATATGGTTTTGCTACAGATCCTACAATGTCGGTATACAGTGATGATTCAAGTCCATATGTAGATAATTATTCAAGGGTATCACAGATGGCAACTGATATGGGTAGAATAATTAATGATTTAAGAGGTAGTTTTTCTGGATCAGTTGGTAATAAAATGGATTATTTTTTAGAAGATATTGATGATTTTAGAAATATTAAAATATTAAGAGTATTTATAAATAATAATTTAAAATTAGATGTTTTTATATCTTATGTTTTTATGGATGAAGAATTTTTTGGAGTTTTTAGAAACTTTAACGGTATTAATAAACCTAAATTTGATACTGACTTATTAACAGATTCAAGATTTTCTTATATAGATAAAGAATATTATATTAAATTAAATAATTATTTCTATAAAATAATATACAACTGGTTTATTCCATCACATGGTGATTATAAAATCATGTCTGATGAATTAAAGGTTAAAAACTCATTAGGGGATAATGTTATTCTTAAAAAGAATAGTAAAATATATCTAAAAGGATATAATACTGATCAAGATAATGATCCATTTTTAATAATTAAATATAAAGAAGATATTCTTAAAATAATTAAAAATGATTATTTCTTTTTTAAATACTGGACAGATAAGGTAGATTAAAAAATTTATCTATTATAATCATATTATCCCATTTTTTTAACGAATGTATATAGTGTCCATTCTGTTTGATTATCTACTTTCTTTATCTTATTCATTTGATTCATAAAGGAAAGTTTACTTGATGTATCAGGTAAAGACATTATCACTTTATATGATCCCATCAATTTTTTACCTTCATAAAATTTAACTAAACTACCTTTACCACCCTGAGCACCTAATACTGCAATATAATCCTTACCAAAAACAGATTTTAAGAATGATACTTTAATTTCATTTTGATTTCTTTTATCAAAATATGGATTACCCCATACATTTGTTAAATCTAATAACGTGTCAGTATTTTTTATTTCAACTGATGTAATACCTTTATCTTTTATTTTTGTTTCTTCTTCGTCTTCTATTAAACCTTGCTGAACTAATTTAAATTGATTCCTACGAATTACACTAAAATCTGCTGATGCATATGTGATTTCGGTCATAACACGATCATTTTTTTTATAACCTTGAGGTGGGAGTCTAAAAAAATCACCAACAAACATCATTGACATTATATTAACAGCTTTAAACAATCTCCATACTTTTTTAGCATTTTTCTTTAATGATACTGACCAACCATCTAGATGCCATCCTCTAATAAGAACATTACCTGTATTCACATTTTTACCGATTACCATAGGACAAACTACACGTTCTCTACCACCTCTCCATTCGTCTTTATCACCTCTATAATTTAATAAAATAATCATACCATTTTGAATTGCTTTGATCATTAATTCCTTATTAAATTTAATAGGTTTATTAACAGGAAAATCTTTAATTAATTCTGGATTTATTTTATTTTCATTTAATTTATCCCAATTTATTTTTCTAGTTAAATATATATCTTCTCTATTATTATACAATCGATATTGATTTCTATCCATTCTATATTTTATTTTTTAGTATATATTAAAAACACAATATCTAAAATTGAAATAAACAAATTTTACTTATTATTATATAATATTTAAAATATATTTTAATATGTATGATTTAAAACATATAACTGATTTTATATTTAAAAATAAGGATGAATATAAAAAATTATCTGATGAAGATAAGAAAAAATTCTTTTTTATAATTAATAGGAAATTTGCTAGACAGTATCCATATCATGCTCAAGTTTTTAATAAAAAGGGAATAAATGAGTCTAGTGCAATGGATATTTGGTACTATTTCTTTATTAAGAAAAGAGTTATAAACACCCCAAAATGGTATTGGTTTAAACTATCAGGTATTAATAAAAATAAATCAAATGATAAATATAAAAAAGATGAAATTGATTTTATTAAAAAATATTATGACTTAGATGATAAAAGTATTGAATATTTAATAAAAAATCATTCAATTGAAATGGATGATGAAATAAAAAAATATAGAAAATTTAATAAAAATGGAAAAACTTAGAGAACTACACCAATATTTAATAAAGAATAAAATAGATACATTTAAATCTGTTGTAAATGTAGATAGAATATGTTTATATTTAATTGATAACAAGGGAAATAAAATATTTTATAATAATGATAATAGTGATTGGAAATTAAAGGTAAGAATAAAGTGTATAAAAAATGATAATACTATAACGTTTTTAGATGATCCTATTTATATGGATTTATTTGCGAAATCAAAAAGAGATGTTTTAGCTATAATTAATAGTAGAATGTCATAATTTTTTATTATATTTGTAAAAATTTATATTATGGAAAAATTAAAAAATACAATTTTATTAACTTCATACTCAGGTGATAAAACATTAATATTATTAAATAATGTTGATTATTTTCAAGAACATTATTCACCAGAATATGAATCAATTAACACATTGGTCAAATTTAAATCGGGTGAAATTCTTTATCTACAAGAATATATTGAAGATATAAATAACACCATAAATAAGACGATATGGACAATTTAAATAAATTATTAGAAATTAAAGGAATAGAATTTGAAGAAAAAATGTGGAATATTATTAATACCATTGGATGGGGTGTTAAAACAGTCAATTATATACAAATTAGAGAATTTTTAAAAGATAATTTTAATGATAATTTTATTATTAGAATGAAAATCTTTTGTGTACAAAAAAGAAAAGAATTAGCTAATTCATTAGATGAATATGAAAATAAAATAGGATTATCTAATTATTATGGTGTTGGTGATGATGGTTTTTGGGATTTAACTGCACATATTGTAGGATTAGGAAAACATTGGTATTATGATACAATCAAATATCCAGAAATTGCAAAAGAAATAGCAGATAATTATATGTACAAAGAAAATTTTGAATATATTTTTAATTTGTCATATGATCAAAATACAACTGATAAACAAACTTATGATAAAGAATCAACAAATTATGGATTGGGGTAATAACTTTCAAACTGTTATGAATAAAAATATTCATTTTTAAAAGATTTAACTCTTTTTGGATTAACAGCACAATCCTCTATTCCATTTGTAAATATTACATTTGGAATTGCTTTTCTTAAAATATTCAAAGAACCATTAACATCAGAATTAATTATTTTATCATTTTTTGTTTTAAATAATCCTCTTTTAACTCGTTTACCAAAATAATTTTCATGTTTTATAATTGGTTCTAAATCAATAGATGAACATTTACTAGTATAACTTTCTTCTTGTTTTTTAAATATTAATCCGTTCATTTTACATTTATATTCAATCATCCATACTAGTTCATAAAAAGGAATATTAACGAAGTTTTGATTATTCTTCTTACCGATATTTAAATTTTGTTTCCATAAATCATTATAACCTATAATTATGGTATTCAAATTATTTATAATACAATAATTAATTATAAATTTACTTGTGTTATGTAAATAATCTTCAATCTTTAATTTCCTTTTAATAGTCAATTTGTCAATTTTCAATGATTTAAAAACACCTTTGGGTAGTTCAGATTGATACTTTGATAACTTTTTATTATAATATTGATTCATAGATTTTAATGGTCTTCCGTTAACGATTAATGGTTTTAAACCAACGTTTGATGTTAAAGTCATTAAATTATTTACACCTAAATCAATACTACAATATCTTTGATTATCTTTTTTCAATTCTTCTTCTTTATAATCATAAAGAATACATAATTTAAATTTTTTATTCTTTAATGGAACTAATTGAATTTCAATTATTTTTCCACTTGTTTTTGGTTTTACTCTTATACTTGTTTGTGTCAAACCTATCTCCCCCTTTTTATTTTTAACTAGAATGGCGGATCCGAAGAATATAGCAGTAAATCTACTATTTTTATTTAAATAATTTGGTAAATTTGGACGACCTTTAAATAAAGATTTGTTTTCTTTCCATTTTTTTATACAACTGAAAAAAGAAATCCAATTTGCATCTAATATTCTTAAAACACCACGAGCAATTCTAGCTGATTTTATATTTTTGTATTCTTCTATATCTTTACAAATTGTAAACATATCAAATTTTGATAAATATTTACCATTTTCAATAAATTCTTGTCTAATTATATAATTAGCTTTATTATATAAATTTTTAGTTTTAAATGTTAGTTCATCTAATTCTTTATTATATGGTAAAATATGTTTTTCACCTAATATCATTTGGTGTAATAATTTTTATACACTTATATATTAAATAAAAATAGTCAAATATATCTAATTTTAAAACTAATTTATTTTTTCTGAATATAACATAAAAAAATATTTTTTTATGGAAAAATATAATGATAACATAAATTTTCAAACACCAATAGATGTATGTGATTATATGTCTTCATTTTTACCTACAAATGCTGGTAAAATTTTAGAACCAACACCAGGTAAAGGAAATTTAGTAAAATCTTTACAAAAATATGGTGAAGTTATTGCACCTGATAATTTTGATAACATTGATAATGAAAGGTTTGATTGGATAGTTATGAATCCACCATTTACACCTATGAAACAAGGGTATGATATATTATATAAATGTATGGATATGACAGATAACATAATTGCACTTATGCCTTATCTAACAATAATAAATGGAGAAAAAAGAACTAATGATATAATAAAATGGGGTTTAAAATCTATAACCCATCTACCAAGAAGTATATTTAAAGGTAGTAGAGTTCAGACTTGTATTTTAGAGATGAAAAGAGGTTATAATGGTGATATAATATGGAAAAAATATGAAATTTTTAATACAAACAGTAAATAAAAAAATCACACATGATTTTTCATTCACATTATTAGAATCAATTAAATATAATAATTGGTTGAATAATTCTAATGATATTAAATATAAAACCATTGAATATAAAGATTTTAATTTTAAAGATTTTCATAAAAAATATATTCCAATTGGTAGTGTAGAGTTTGTTTGTGATTTCTTAAAATATTTTTATAATAAAGTACCAAAACCAAAAAACGTACCAGAAGAATTATTCGGTTTTGCAAATAGATTTATATTTAATACAGATGATACTATTATGGGAGATTATTTTATAAAATCAAATGATGTTATAAAATCACATTTAAATGGTATTTATGGTAATGACAGTACACTAATAGGTGGTAGATATCAGTGCTCTGATATTATAGAAATTGAAAGCGAATGGAGATGTTTTGTATATAAAAATGAATTAGTTGGGTTACAAAATTATTCTGGCGATTTTAAAATATTTCCTCATATACCTATAATAACAGCAATTATAGAAAGTTATAATAATTCACCTGTCTCATATACATTAGATGTGGGTATATCTAATAATAGAACATTTATAATTGAGGTACATGATTTCTTTTCATGTGGTTTTTATGGTTTCTCAAATCATAAAATTATACCATACATGTTCAGTAGATGGTTTTATGAATATTTAAATAGTGATAAATGAACAGAGCAGAAAACTACATATTAAAAATAATAGATAATATAGTCGAAATAACATATTGTAATGGGTATGTTAGTAATATCAATGGATTAAAAAGATTAAAAAATCAATTAAAAACATTAGAAGATAAATTGGTTTATAACCATACAGTATCAATTAGATCTGCACTAGTTGATAATTTAGGTATAACTCGTTTAACAGAATATGATAATACAACCGTATATGATACAATATCTTATTTAAAAGAACAATTAAAAGATGCACAAAATAAATATATTTTTGATAAATTTGATCATATCAGTGAAATTAAATACATTTATGAAAATTCTGTTATTGCAGTAAGATTACAAAATGGATGTATACATTGTGAGTATGATAAAGCTTTCTATATAGTTGATGGTGATTATTATTTAAGACCAATTTATGCATTATATGGTCAATATTTTGATTATAATCAATGGAATAGACATCCAGAAGTTAGAAAAAACAAAATTTTAAAATTAAAATATAAAAATATATCTAAATTAAATAATAATTATAAATGGTGGTAAGATTATGAAAGTAAGATGTATTGAACCAGGTGATATCCAAAATTTACAAAAAGATAAGATATATGAAGTTAAAACACTTGATGTAGATATAATAACTTTATTAGATAGAAAAGCACGTGCACAATATTCACATAAAAGATTTAACTTATTAAAAGATGACGGTACGGAGATTTATCTTAAAGATTTTACTGATAATTATAAAATTAATGTATATAATAAGAAACCCAATAATAAAACCGACCTTATATTTAAAAATAAAAAAGTTAAATATAATCTAATATTAAACTCTTTTTTGATATCTTATACTGATAAATTTTGTGATATAAATGATATAATCGAAACCATGTCGTTTATTAGAAATAGGTTTGGAAATACCGAAATTATATTAAAAAACTTATCAAAACATAAACAATTTAAAGTATATTATAATGATATCCATCGTAATTTTTATAATATCGATAAATATGATGCAATCAATATGTTAAGAAGAACTAAAATATTAAAAATTAAAGAAAAAATATAATGTCATTACCAAATTTTCCTAATCATAAATTCGCTATGTATGATGATACATTACCAAAATTTTTATATTGTTATAATTGTTTATCTAATAAAATATCAATAAATGGTAAAAGTATAAATAACAGATCAATTAAAACAAATGATGTTTTAAAATGTGATATTTGTGGTTATAGAGAAAGAGCTAGAAAATTTAGAGCATTATCAATACCAGATAGAAATAAAATGATTATACAATTTAATAGAAGAAATAAAATACTAAAAATTAAATATAAAATATGAAATTAATTAAAACGGAATTTGATGGATTGGTTATTATAGAACCAAATATTTATTATGATGATAGAGGATACTATTTTGAATCGTATAACTATAATAAATACGAAGATATAGGTAATATTAACTTTATTCAAGACAGTGAATCCTACTCTAAATATGGAGTAATAAGGGGATTACATTACCAAAAACCACCTTATACACAAGCTAAACTAGTAAGGGTTGTTAAAGGTAGAGTATTAGATGTGGTTGTTGATATAAGAACAGATTCACCTACATTTGGAAAACATTATTCTATAATACTATCAGATGAAAATAAACGACAATTATTTGTACCAAGAGGATTTGCACATGGTTTTATAACATTATCCGAAGATGCAATCTTTAATTATAAAGTAGATAATATCTATAATCCAAAAAGTGAAGCAGGTATAATGTATAATGATAATAATTTAAATATTGACTGGTTAATAAAAGATCATGTTATTATTAATGATAAAGACAACAATCTCTTAAATTTCCAATATAATATTTACTATAAAAATGATGAATATTTAAAAAATGGATAAATATTTACAAGACTATTTATTATCTAAATATAGACATATATTTGATAAAGGAATACATATAAGATGTAATAATGGTTGGTTTTCTTTGATCGATAACACATTAAATTGTATTTATAGTTATCAAAAAAATAATAAAAAAGAATTTATAAAAATTAATACCATTAAAGAGAAATTCGGAGTATTGAGTATTTATCATCAATGTGGTGATGATACTATACATGGAATGTCATTATTATCAACATATTTATCATCAAATACTTGTGAATTTTGTGGATCGACTGATAATGTAGGAAAAACACAAGGATGGATATATACTGTTTGTAAAAAATGTTATGATAATAACGAATATAATGATTTTATAAGATATGAATGGAAACCAAATAATGATGATAGATTATTAAAATTAAATAAAATAAAAAATAAAATATGAAAATAGATGTACTAGTTGATGTTCAAAGAGGAGATTGTGGTAAAGGTAAAATCTCAAAAATATTAAATGATAGATATAATTATGATGTGATCGCTAAATATAATGGGGGTGGAAATGCAGGACATGCTGTATGGATCAATGATAAAAAATACACTGCTCATTATTTAACAAGTGGGATGTATGATATAAATACAAAAATTATAATTGGTTGTGGTTGTGTAGTTAATCCAAAGGAATTTTTAAATGAATATAATGAATTTAAAGATGAATTTAAACTAGAAAATAGAGTATATATCCACCCATACACACATGTTATTACAGATGAACATATAATTGAGGATTCGTATGATAATAAAATTGGAACAACTAAAAAAGGAATAGGACCTGCTTATTCAGGTAAATATTCGAGAACAAATAAAAGAGCAGAAGATATTAATGAACTAAAACCATTTATATTAGAAACATCAGATATTAAAAAATTAAATTTCAATAATATATTAATGGAAGGTTCACAAGGATGGTGGTTAGATATTGATTATGGTTCATATCCATATGTAACATCTTCACATATTCATCCAGGATTTGCATTCTCAACATTTGGATTACCATTATCTGATTTAGGTGATATATATGGTGTTGCAAAAATATATGAAACATATGTAGGTAATGCTAAAAATTTAGTAATATGTGATGAAGATGATGCGAATATAATAAGAGAAAAAGGTTATGAATATGGTGAAACAACTGGTAGACCAAGACAAATAGGGTATTTAAATATTAATGATTTGGTTGATGCATGTAATTATTGTGGAGTTAATGAACTTTATATTAATAAATGTGATGTTTTAGAAGAAGTT
>Ga0265295_1006215_pt1 | contig 14600 bp, 11 predicted proteins | sample Munlansysbiofilm_FD_192503 | JGI IMG/M metagenome (GOLD analysis project Ga0265295, IMG submission 192503) | Leachate microbial communities from a municipal landfill in Southern Ontario, Canada - Methane capture system biofilm | ecosystem: Engineered > Solid waste > Landfill > Unclassified ... | reverse complement strand
TGGACACATAGCGGAACGTTCCGATCTGTACTCACTGGGCATTGTCATGTATGAAATGGCCACTGGTCAAGTACCTTTTGCTGCAGAATCCCCCATTTCTATAGCTCTGATGCATCTCGAACAAGAACCGCCGCGGGTGCGATCGTTGGTTCCATCGTTTCCACAAAGTCTCGATAATATTATTTTCCGAGCACTTTCTAAACACGAAGACGATCGTTATCCATCGGCACGAGCCATGAAAGCTGATCTGATGACGGCACTTTCACCGGAACGCGTGCACGAACCACTGTGGCTCCCGTCTTCCTCGGAAGAGATGACCCAACGCCTCGATCTTAAAGCTTTAAAAAACGGTCTATCTCTTCACGATAAGGATCGATCCTTAGATCAGGGGATGCTTCCTTCACAAGACGCGCGGAAGGGAGAAAAAGCGTATGAAGGAGCACGTGAAGCGCTGAATCCTCACGATGAAACCCTTCTGAACGATCCGATTGGACTTGAAGACGATCCGCCTACGGATGGCAGCCAATCTTCACCTCGGTCATGGAAAGCGCACCTCAATGTTTTGTGGCAAAAAAAATGGCTGAGACAGACGACGGTGATCGTCTTCACGCTTTTTTTAGCCCTCGTGCTGTTCAATCTCGGATGGCGTGCGCTTTCTTCGACTTTTATTGTGCCGGATGTGGAACTGCCGGATGTGACGGGTCTGTCGTTGGATGAGGCGATGCGCGCCTTAGAAGAAAAGGGACTGACAGGGATCGTCTCTCAAAACCGATTTGATGAGCTTATTCCTGAGGGCCACATTATCGAGCAAGATCCCACCCCCCATACGGTCGTTAAACGCGGTGTCTCGATCGATCTCGTCGTCAGTCGTGGCCCGCAAAAAGAAACGGTACCAGATGTTGTCGGTCGCAAAATCAGCGATGTCCAACCGCTTTTTGCTCAGTATCAACATGTCAACATCGAAGAGACTTACGATGACCAAGCCCCACTCGGAACAATCATTCGACAAAGCCCTGCGCCAGGGACAGAAGTCGTTCCCAAGGAAACCGATGTGACATTTGTCGTCAGCAAAGGACAGGAGATATTTTCCTTGCCGTCGCTTGTCGGTAAAACGCGTGAACAGGCTGAGAGCATCTTGCTAAAACTCGGTCTTGTCCTCAAACAAGTGCGTGAAGAAAAAAGCTATTTTCCACGGGGCTTTGTTGTGGGCACATGGCCAGTCAAAGCGGGAGAAAAGATCAAAGCCGGAACGGAGATCACGCTCATCATCTCTAGCGGCATGAAAGAGGATGCTTTGAGTTTTGAACAGCCGATCAGTGTGCTTGCAGAGACTGGGAAAGAGACGCAGATTAGTATTTTTGTTACCGATGCCCGCTATAAAGAGCAACCGGTGATCGAAGAGACGATCAACGGGCCGAAAGAATATACACTCGATCTTGTTCTCGCTCCAGGTAAAGATGCACGGATCGATGTGTATCAAAATGGCGTGCTTTATTTAAGTAAGGTGATCGCTTATGAGGAGATTAAAGCGAGCTTATCACCAGGATCAGAAGGCCCGACAAATGCTCCACCGAACGCGCCGCCGCCTGATCAAGGGCCTGAGCCGCCAGGGGGAGGAGGGGAAGGATAAGCGATGCCGATCGGGGTGATTCACCGTGCGCTCAGTGGTTTTTACGATGTTTATCCGCTCTCTGAAGATGCCTTAAACACATCTTTCACCTCTCATGAGGCTTATGACGCGCGGCTCATTCGTACCGTTGCTCGCGGACGTTTTCGCCAAGGTACGCTCGTCCCGCGTGTGGGTGATCACGTCGAATACACTGAACCAGAGAAGGGGGACGATGGTTTAGGGCGAATTGAGCGTATTTTACCGCGAAAAAATGAGTTGATGCGTCCCCCGCTCGCCAATCTCGACGCGCTTTGGATTGTTTTTGCTTTAACTGAGCCACCTTTATCCTTAAAAGTGCTCGATCGTTTGCTCGTTCTAACTGAGATGAGCCGCATGAAGCCCGTGCTCATATGGACAAAGTTTGATCACCTCGAATGTCGCTTCGACGTTCAGTTGAAGACCACTCCGCCCTTAACACTCGAAGCACTAAAGGATATTTATGCATCCATCGGCTACACTGTATTCATCGTAACGTTACAAGATAAAGATCGTCTTCCAGTACCTTGCCAGATGTGGGAGAAAGAAAACGAAAAGCTTCTTACGACCACGCTTCCATCGCTTTTAGCCCATGGACGGTATGTAGCCGTGGCAGGTCCTTCCGGTGTCGGTAAATCGACCTTGATCAGCACGCTCAGTCCGCATTTTAAGCTGGAGCGTGGAGAAGTGAGCAAAAAGACAGAACGGGGTCGTCACACGACACGGGTTGTATCCTTTATACCCGTTGCGAATGGTTGGGTAGCGGATACACCCGGGTTTACCGCTTTAGACTTGGAGGGTGACCCGCGCGATGTGGCTTTGGCGATGCCAGAGTTTCTACCACACATTCCGAACTGCCGATATCGTGCTTGTCTGCATCTTCATGAGCCCGGTTGTGCCGTCAAAGAAGCGCTCCAGCAGGGGAAGATCGCTCCACATCGATATGCCCACTATCGACAGTTTGTACTAGAACTTCAAGAAAAAGAAACGATGCGTTTTCGCTAGAAGGAGGATTTCATGGATTCACAGAAGATGCCTGAACATGGTGATGCTGGTTCATCATGGGCATGGTACGACGATGCGAATCGTCCATTAACGATCGCCCCATCCCTTCTTTCGGCCGATTTTAGTTGTTTACGAGAAGCATTAGAGGCTGTAGACATGTTAACGCCGATGATTCATCTTGATGTGATGGACGGTCATTTTGTTCCCAATCTTACCTTTGGTCCACCGGTGATTGCTGCATTAAGGCCGTACAGTTCCATGATCTTTGATGTCCATCTCATGATCGAAGCACCAGAACGCTCCTTAGAGGCATATGTTCAAGCTGGTGCTGACCGCATCAGCGTGCATGTGGAAGCCACGCCCCACATTCACCGGACATTAATGTATATCCGTGAACGTGGCGTGCGTGCAGGTCTGGCCATTAATCCGGGTACAAGTGTACACGCGGTGGAACCGCTTTTGGGCGCTTTTGATGTTCTTCTTTTGATGACGGTCAACCCTGGGTATGGAGGACAACCGTTTATTGATTCAATGCTCGAAAAAATCTCCCGTGTGCGTGCACTGTTAGACAGCCGGGGGTATGGTCGTGTCCCCATCATGGTCGATGGCGGCATCGATGCCTCGACCTTAGCAGCAGCTTATCGGGCAGGCGCCCAAGAGTTTGTAGCAGGGACAAGCGTCTATGGAGAAGGTGTTGACCAAGCGGCATTGCGCCTCCGCACGCTGTATGATGTGCTCACAGCGGTCAAAGAATAAATGCATAACGCATCAAAAACATTAAAAACCCGACGGGCAATGACCGTCGGGTTTTGCTATGGATGGTTGGTTATTTTTTTATGCTTCTACTAACAGTTGCACGCGTTCGATTTCAGGAAGTGTGGTAAGGCGGGAGAGGACATCTTGGTCGGGGCGTTCATCAACAGCGATTAACATAATCGCTGGTCCCCCTTCTCCCCGCCTTCCGACTTGCATCGTCGCGATATTAATCCCGTGTGATCCAAGCATGGTACCGACGCGTCCGATGACACCTGGGCGATCTTGATGATGGACATACAGCGTATACGGCGTAGGCGCCCAGTCCACACTGTTATCATCGATCCTTACCAGACGCGGCCCCAGTCCATTTAAAACGGTCCCTGAAAGTGAGACAAACGTTCCGCCCTCACATGTCAGGCGCACTGTAATTTTTCTTTCAAAACCTTCGCTTTTCGATGATGTCTCTTCTTGGATGGTGAGTGCCCGTTCTTTTGCTAAGTAAAAGGCATTAACAAAATTAACGTGCACATCGAGCTGTTCACGAAGAACACTCATCACCAAGGCACGTGAGAGGGCAGCTTGATCTTCGCGGCGGTAGGCCCCAGCGTATTGGATCGAAAGTTCTTTGGGTGCACTTCGCGCCAGTTGGGAAGCGAGACGCCCAAGCCACTCGGCCAGCGCAAGATCGTGTTTTAGACGCTCGAGCATATCCTTTGGGAGCGATGGGAAATTGACGCTGTTTTGAAATGGTTCTTGACGCAGGACGTGCAAGACTTCAAAGGCTACATCACGGGCGACCAGTGTTTGCGCTTCTACCGTACTGGCGCCAAGGTGCGGGGTGACGATCAGCCGGGGATGCTCGATCAGGGCGCGGTTTTGCGGCGGTTCTTCAGCAAAGACGTCGAGGGCTGCGCCGGCGACTTTACCGCTTTCTAACGCTTCTAGTAAGGCATCTTCGTCGATAATACCGCCGCGAGCGCAGTTGATGATGCGCACGCCGTTTCTCATTTGTGAAAAGGCCTGTCGATCGATGAGGCCGCGTGTTTCGGCAGTGAGTGGGGTATGAATCGTAATGAGATCGGAACGTGTATACAATTCAGGCAGGGATACTTTTTCAATATGAAGCGCACGTGCACGCTCCTCGGTTAGAAAAGGGTCATAGGCGATGATGTGCATATCGAAGGCCCGCGCGCGTTTGGCGACTTCTTGACCAATTCGCCCCAGTCCGACGATGCCGAGGGTCTTATGGGCGAGTTGAATGCCGATAAATCGTTCTCGTTGCCAGCCACCATTTTTGACTGTCTGGTGCGCGAAGGGAATATGTCGAATGAGCGCAAGCATCATGGCCATGGTGTGTTCGCTGGCGGCGATGGTGTTACCGTCTGGTGCATTTAAGACGATGACCCCGCGCGCAGTTGCAGCTTCGACATCAATGTTATCAATGCCAACCCCAGCCCGTCCAATAACCATCAGATGGGGCATGGCTTCCAAGAGATCTTTGGTGACTTTCGTACGACTGCGAACGATGAGCGCATGTGCTTCGTTTAAAATAGCCGCTCGCTCTTCCGGTTCGACTTCATCGAGGATGATCAGTTCGATATCACGGGCTTCCAGAAGGGGAGAGAGCCCTTCCGCTGACAGCGGATCAGCGATGATCACTTTGTGTGCCATGCATGATACACCTCCTGCGCTGCGCGCACGCCGCTTCCATCTGGCTGTTTCTTTTGAATGAGGGCAAGGGTGCTCTCGAGTGCAGCAATGTATTGAAGAACATCGCTGGGCGAGACATATCCCATGTGACCGATGCGGAAAATGTCATCTTTGATCTTTCCTTGACCAGCTGCAAAAACGATGCCAAAATGTTCGTGCAACATGGTACGAATCTGTTTGGCGCTCGCTACTTTCGGATCAGGGCGCACAGCTGTTACGGTCCAAGAGCTCTTACGATCATCCTGAACGAGAAGCGGAAGCCCCATGGCTTGAACCCCTTTGCGCGTCATATCCCGTAAGAGGCGGTGACGTTCGAAGACTGCTTCTAAGCCTTCTGCTTCAATGAGCGAGAGCGCTTGATTTAACGCAAACAGTAGGGAGACAGCCGGCGTAAAAGGGACTGTATGTTGCTTAAAACTTTCGCGATACAGGCGCAAATCGTTATAAAATCGAGGGCTATCCATCGTCTCCAGCACTTCTTGAGCTCGCTCGCCCAAGGCTAAGAGGGCGAGGCCTGGTGGGCTCATAAGCGCTTTTTGTGAACCGGTGGCGACAGCATCAATGCCGAGTCGGTCCATATTTAACGGCATGCCTCCAAGCGAACTGACCGCGTCGACAATCATCAAAGCCTCACTATGCTTTTTGACGACTTCTGCGATGTCGGCAATCGGATTGGCAACACCCGTCGATGTTTCACTGTGTGTAGCAATCACAGCACGAAGATCGGGATGGTCTTTTAGATAGGCTTGAACATCTTCAGGTTGAACCGCCTCACCCCAAGGTGTGTGATGAACGAGAACATCTCTTCCATGCGCTTTTGCGATCTTCATAAACCGCTCTCCAAAAGCACCGGTGACGAGCATGAGCACTTTGTCATGAGGACGCGTCAGATTCAGAAGGGATGTCTCCAAGGCCAGCGTGCCAGAGCCAGCTAAAATAAAAACTTCACCTTTTTCTGTCCCAAAGAGCGGTTTTAAACGCGGTACGAGATGCGCCAGCAGTTCGTCCATCCGTGGATCGCGGTGACCAATCATCGGTTCGATGCTGGCCCGCATGACACTGGGGGGGATCGGTGTCGGCCCCGGAATACGCAAAAATTCTTGATCTTTTAACATCTCTCTTCCTCCTATCTTCATAATAAATAGAAGCATGTTGGATATATAAAAAACTCTCGCCCCTGATGAAGGGGCGAGAGGTTATCCCGCGGTACCACCCTTGTGCGCTATGCATCTTGTGTACGTTCCGTGATGGTGCACACAATCGATTGCAAAGCCTCTGTGACCCCTCATGGCAACATATCACCAACCATAAGAGATCAGACGATAACGGTTGACCCGGTCGGAGCCTAATAAATACAAGGTGTGTATCGTTCGGTCCGCAGCTCCAGAGGGCTCGGGGTATGGGGATTTTGATCGGGCTTACACCGTCCCCGACTCGCTTGACAAAATCTTTCCATCCCACACTCTTTCATAGCCTGTATACATATTGAGTTGTTTCACTTTGAGTTGTTTCACTCCGAATGACGAAAAAGTTTTTGAAAAATGGAGAGTGACGAGCATCTAGCGCATACAATGTTTTGAAGAAAGAAGGCTTAGTTGATAAGGACGCAAATCAGTTCTGAACAGCTGATGTTATGCATAAAGATACCATGAAGCACCATGGCTGTCAAGTCAAGCATGCATACTACCATAGGATGCGCCGCGCTGATCGCGCGTTTTGGAAGCTCATGGGAGGGTGCCGATGGCTTTTCGTCCAGATCGACGAAGACGCGAAGGTGTTTTACGTGTGATCGGTCTTATACTCTTTTTCATTGGTCTTATCGATCTCATCTATGTATTGCCGGGTTGGCTTTGGCATGCTTTTGGTGGTCTCTTGATGACCGCCCTTGGTCTTTACCTTTTGTTCTTAAGTCTTTTTTCGTAAGTGTCGGTTGAGGATGAGCAGGCTAGGCACCAAGACATAGAGGGGAAAAGGAGGGCATACCGTGAAGTTTTATACGATTAAGTTACCCAAACCGCTTTCAGCCCTAGTTCGTTCACTCATGAATATGTTTTCTGGTGAGACGACACGAAAAGTAAAAGTAAAAAAAGATAAAAAAGAGAAAAAGAAATAAAAGCACCTAACCGGTGCTTTTTGCTTTTGTATCGGTTGAGCCCAACAACAGGGCGACTTAGGCGCGTTGAACCTTGCCAGATTTTAATGCCTTTGCACTTACATAGACGCGTTTGGGCTTACCGTCGACAAGAATACGTACTTTTTGCACATTCACGCCCCAGCGACGGCGATTGGCGCGCATGGAGTGTGAACGTTTATTGCCCGTTCCTGGGCCTTTGCCCGTCACGTAGCATTTACGGGACATGACGATCCCCCTTTCTGCGAAGTGTATCACACTGAAGCGACTTACGTGCTCCATCTTATCACACTCTTGATAAAAGTTCAATGAAGACGCCACTTTTATATTTAAAAGTGTGGTGAAGATGTTGAATTTCTTTTTTCAAAACGATATAGTACAATAGATATGGAATTTTATCGCATGGTTGGATGGAAGGAGGCGCTTTCATGGCATGGAAGAGACAGCTCGAACTGGGGACGCTTACGGTTGATGAAACTGTCCTTGCACGTGTCTCCGGGGCAGCTGCGATGGAAGTGTTCGGTATCGTCGGTATGGCTTCAAAACAAGCCCTACGCGACGGGCTGAGTGAGCTTTTAGGTATTGAAAACCTGGCAAAAGGTGTCTATGTGACGTTAACCCCTGAAGGGGCCATCATAGATTTACATGTCGTTGTACGTTATGGAACAAAAATTTCTGAAGTCGCCAAAAATGTTCAAAATCGTGTTCATTATGTATTCAACCATACATTAGGGATCGATGTTCACACCGTCAATGTTCATGTTGAAAATGTACAATATTAAACCAGTGAATTAATGATTTTAAGCGACTCAACCATGCTGAATGTCAACCAACGCGGTTCCAAATTGTTCGATCGAAACGAAGCAAGATGTGTGTTGAAGCGGATATAAACGAACTTTATGTGTCCTGTAGGTGAGGAGGTTTTTGGGTGAACGGCGTTTATGATCACGGTCATGAAAAAGAGGCGATCGACGGCCAAACGCTTTTAGCAGCGTTTGAATACGCCTTGGAGGTGTTGAAACGAAAAAAACAAGATGTGGATGCATTAAACGTCTTCCCGGTTCCTGACGGTGATACGGGGACGAATATGTATCTTACGTTTTCTTCGGGTGTTAAAGAAGCGCGCGCGCATGCTGACACCCATGTGGGACGTGTTGTAAAAGCGCTGTCGCGTGGATTATTAATGGGAGCGCGTGGAAATTCTGGTGTTATTTTATCACAATTATTTCGTGGTTTTTCGCTCTATCTTGAGCACACGTCTGAGCTTACCCCTGATGATTTTGCTTATGCTTTAAAACAAGGGGTTGAGACAGCTTATGCGGCGGTGATCAAACCGGTCGAAGGGACCATTTTAACCGTAGCGCGGGAGGCTGCGCATCATACGATTCAATGGGTAGAAAGAAACAAAAAGCGGCATACGTTTTCGAAGCTTTTAGAGACTTGGTTGGAATACGCACATACAACGTTAAAGCGTACGCCCGATATGTTACCCATTTTAAAGCAAGCAGGGGTTGTTGATGCTGGGGGCTTTGGCTTGATCACGATCATGGAAGGACTTGCTCAATTTTTAAGCGATGAAGATATACGTGCCCATGATCAAGAAGGTCACGGGATAAAAGCGGCAGCGCTTCCAACAGCCAGTGATTCTTTTTTGGATGAAGCCCATGCAGCTCTTGATCTTCCGGTTCAAGTAGGGATGGATCCGCGCGATATCACATATGGATACTGCACAGAATTTATTGTTCGTCTTGATCCATCGATGGTCACGACGTTTGACGAAAAACGTTTTCGAGAAACGATGGAAAGTTTTGGTGATTCTCTTCTTGTGGCGCGCGATCACGATCTCGTAAAGCTGCACGTTCACACGGAGCGTCCTGGAGAAGCGATGACATATGTACAAACGTTTGGGGAGATTATTCGCATTAAGATCGATAATATGCGCGAGCAACTTCGCGAAGTGAACCGAGCGTATGGTGAGCAGCAGAGAAAAGACGATGGTGGCGCTGAGACGAAAACACCGGAAAATAACGAGGCCCATGTTCCACAAACGCCAGGGATAGCGGATACCGCTGAGGCGCCGTCAGTGTATGGATTTGTAGCGGTTGTACAAGGTGAAGGGATGCGCCGTATTTTTGAGAGCCTCGGCGTGCGTGCTGTCATTTACGGTGGTCAGACGATGAACCCAAGCACGGAAGAGATTCTTGCCGCCATCGAAAAACTACCGGATGATACAATTTTTATTCTGCCAAATAATAAAAACATTATTTTAGCTGCTGAGCAGGCCAAGCATTTGACCGGACGCACGGTAGAAGTGATCGAAACAACTTCGATGCCGGAAGGGATTGCCGCGTTAATTGCTTTTAACCCTGATGATGATGTTCAGACGAACCTTCAAAGAATGCGCCGCGCAGCAAAAGATCTCAAAGTCGCTCAATTTACACAAGCCGTGCGTGATGCTCAACAGGAGGATCAGTTTATCCGTGAAGGCGAATGGCTCGGCTTATATGGTGGCACCATCATGAGTCATGCAGATACGCTGTTAGAAGTTGTTCAAAATACATTATCACAGATGATTGATAAAGCGCATGATTCACTTCTGACCTTATATTGGGGAGAAACGATGGCCCCAGATGATCAAGTCCGCATTGTGCAGATGATCGAAGCGACCTACCCAGAACTAGAAATCGAAGTGCAAGAAGGCGGACAACCTCTTTATCCTTTGATCATCAGTGTTGAATAACGCTTTGATGGTGCGATGGGGGGAGAAGGGCATGCGTAAGACGATGGTAGTGACGGATAGCGCTTGTGATTTACCGCTGGAGATGATCAAACAGGATCCGGCCCTTAGGGTCATTCCCTTTCCAAAAGACGGCAGCATCTCGCCGCTCAATCTGTTGTCTGCATACGAACCTTTGCTGGCCGATGCCTCTGTCACCACCATCGTTTCCGCGCATATATCAGGACGTATCAGTTCATTGTACGAGCGTGTAACGCTTGCTTTATCGACGTTCAAAACGGATCGCGAGATGATAGTTTTGGACAGCGGCTCATTATCGCTCGGTCAAGGACTGATGGTTTTTTCTCTCCTCCGTTGTACGCAACAAAAGCCTATGATGCGTATGTGCCTCGACCTTTGGGCAGACAGTCGGATACACACACATGTATGGATCATTCAGCCTGCGGACGCGAATGATCGTTTTGCACCTATATGGCGATTGAGTCATAAGCTGAAGGAAAGGTTAAGTGCACGGGCTGTTCAAGCCGTCAATGAATGGGGCGAATTAAGTCGCGGTCAGATCATTCGAGGTCGTCAGGCGCTTGAAACCATGCTGGAAAAAGCCATGCGCGAACGACTTCATCGCTATGGGCCCCGAGCGTATCGTTTCGGTCTGAGCGTTTTCGAACCAGATCCTGCTTCAGAAGGGTCGCTCACTTCAGGGGGCGCTTCGTTCCTAGACGGATGGATCCATCCATCAAACGCTTTAAAAAGGAGGCAGCTTGCGCATATACCAGTCGAAACATGGCAAAGCTGGCTCATCGATCGTTTTCAACCTTTAGAGGTGATCGTCGGGTCGATGTCCCCAGCGCTTGCGACGTATCTCAGGCTTGCAGCCGGTACGGTCGCCATTGCCGTATCACCAGCTTATGATGATCCCAAAGCGGCGCAAAGGTTGTTGTCATGATGGATCTTAAGAAAGGAGGTATGTTGATGGCTGAGCCTAAATATCGATCGGTATTTGATATCATTGGACCTGTGATGATCGGTCCCTCAAGTTCGCATACGGCTGGGGCTGTCCGCATCGGTAAACTGGCGCGCGCTTTGCATGGCATGGAAGTCGAACGGGCTGAGGTGACGTTTTACGGGTCATTTAAGGAGACGTATCGCGGACATGGGACGGATACGGCGATTACGGCTGGTATTTTGAATATGGAACCGCATGATGAGCGGGTACGCGATGCTTTACAACTGGCGCGTGAACAAGGGGTAGCGGTTGAATTTTTAGAAAGTGCGCAAGAAGCTGATCATCCGAACACGGCAAGAGTTCGCTTAATGAGCGATACGCATATGAGTGAACTTGTGGGCATCTCCATTGGTGGTGGTAAAGTTGAAATTGTTGAAATACAAGGTTTTCCGGTTCATCTGAGCGGCGATGTGCCAACGGTTATTATCCGTCATATTGATCGACATGGCATGATCGCACGTGTCGCTCAAGTCCTGGCGGATTATGCGATCAACATCGCAACGATGCATGTTTCGCGTAAAGCGAAAGGCGAACAGGCTTTGATGACAATTGAAGTTGATGAAATGCCTCCGGACGAAGCGCTGAAAGCGATTCATACTTTTGATGGAATTTTAGGCGCGCACCTTTTGTATTTGCCTTAATTGCAATATGCCTTGATGGTGAGGGGGAGGCTTTATGCGTTTCCAAACGATCGAAGCGTTGGTTGATCTTGCGACCAGGCACGAGATGAGCCTTGCGGAAGTGATGATCGCTCAGGAGATGGAAGTGACTGGTAAATCCCGAGAAGAGATCATTCGCCGTATGGACGAACAGTTAACTGTTATGGAGCGTGCGGCTGGGCGGGGTGTACGCCCCGAAACTCGGAGTCAAAGCGGACTTACCGGTGGTGATGGGGCTAAACTTTTACGCTACATTGCTCAAGGCAGTCATCTCGCTGGTGAAGATATTTTGCGTGCTGTAGCCCTAGCGATGGGGACAAATGAAGAAAATGCGGCGATGGGTCTGATTTGTGCCACGCCGACAGCGGGCGCGGCTGGTGTGGTACCAGGGGTACTTTTTGCGCATGCGCCGCGACTTCAGGCGACACGTGAGCAAATGATACAATTTTTATTTACTGCTGGCGCTTTTGGTTATTGTGTTGCGAACAATGCTTTTATTTCTGGAGCACAAGGCGGTTGTCAGGCTGAGGTGGGATCAGCGACGGGCATGGCAGCAGCTGCTTTGGTTGAGATGGCTGGCGGAACGCCCCGGCAATCAGCACATGCGTTTGCCATTGCACTTAAAAATTTACTCGGCTTGATCTGTGATCCTGTGGCAGGGTTAGTTGAAGTCCCATGTGTTAAGCGCAATGCCATGGGTGCCGCGCTGGCTACGGTTGCAGCCGATATGGCGCTGGCCGGTATTGAAAGCCGGATTCCACCGGATGAAGTTGTTCAGGCGATGTATGAGGTCGGGCGTCGACTTCCTGTTGCCTTTCGGGAAACAGCGCTTGGCGGCTTGGCGGCAACACCGACAGGCAAGCGTCTCCATGACCTGCTCCGGGCTAAAGAAGGTCTTGAATCGTACGACCGGAGCTGATGAAGCGATGTCTAAGTATCAGTTTCATCTCGAAACACCGTTGTGGGTGGCTTTAAACATTGCGCCAAACCGAAGAAAACGTCTTGAAGAAGCGGGATTGTCCACCGTTTATGATCTTCTATACACATTTCCATTGCGTTATGAAGATCATACGCCACAGGATCTTTCGCTTCTCAGTGAAGATCAGGCTACAGTTGCGATCCATGGTGTTGTGATTGGACGGCCCACACTTAAATACTATGGCGGAAAAAGATCGCGTCTTTCAGTTCAGATGCAAACACAACATGGATCGACCTTGAATGCTGTTTGGTTTAATCAACCGTATTTACAGCAACGGCTTCAAGAAGGAACTGAGCTTTTGCTGTATGGTCTCTACGATCGGCGCATGCAACAGGTGGTTGTTCGAGAGACAACGTTTGCGCCAAAGTCTCTTGACGAAGGGTTCCATCCCGTCTATCCGACGGTGGCGAAGATACCTCCAAAGACTTTAAAAAGCTTACTGGACAGGCTTTTAGATCATCCGGGGCTGGTTATAGAAGAGACCGTCCCGCTCAGTATCCGTCAGAAGTATCGCTTACTGCAACGGGCGGAAGCGATACGGATGGTCCATCGACCAAAAGATTTAAAGGATGTAGCCAAAGCCAAACGCACGTTGGTCTACGAAGAGCTTTTTTTGTTTCAGCTCGAACTTGCCATGCTGCGTGCCAGGCGCATCAAACAACCGGGTCTATCGCATGCTATCAACCACACCGCCCTACATGACGTGATCGCTCGTCTTCCGTTTCAACTGACCACGGCACAACAACGTGTTTTAAAAGAAATTTTAAGCGACATGGAAAAGCCTGAAGGCATGTATCGTCTGCTGCAAGGAGATGTCGGTTCTGGGAAAACGGTTATTGCTGCCTTGGCCCTTTATGCGGTGATCACAGCCGGTCGCCAAGGTGCACTGCTTGTCCCAACGGAAGTCTTAGCCATGCAACACGCTAGAAGTATCCGTAAACTGCTGCCGCTTTCGGTATCGATCGGTCTTCTCACCGGTCGCACAACGGCTGGGCAGCGCAAACAAATGATGCACAAGCTTTTGCAAGGTGACATCGATCTGATCATCGGGACCCATGCGCTTTTCAATCATGCGCTGACATTTCGCGATCTTGGTCTCGTTGTGATTGATGAACAGCATCGTTTCGGCGTCGAGCAACGGCGGATGATTTTAAATAAAGGGCGCCAAGTCGATGTTTTACTGATGACGGCGACGCCCATTCCGCGAACCCTTACGCTGGCTTATTTTGGCGATCTCGATGTGTCAAGTTTGGATGAGCTTCCGAAAGGTCGCAAAGCTGTCGAAACCCTTTGGACAACCCCACAACGCTTATCCAGTGTTTTGGCCTTGGTTGAACAAGAGATTCTCAAAGGTCATCAGGCCTATATCATCGCCCCACTCATAGAAGAATCGGAAAAAATTGATTTGGAAAACGCCATCGATCTTACGGAACGCATCAGACATCTCAAGCCGCACTGGAAAATTGGCTTGATGCACGGTCGATTGAGCGGTCGTGAAAAAGAACATGTCATGCAATCCTTTGTAAGAGGCGATTTGGATGTGTTGGTCACGACGACCGTCATTGAGGTGGGTGTTGATGTTCCCAATGCTACGGTGATGGTCATCATCGATGCCGATCGCTTTGGTCTTGCGACATTGCATCAACTTCGAGGCCGCGTTGGTCGTGGAGGACATCAAGCGTACTGCGTGCTTGTCGCCAATCCCAAACATGAGATTGCCCGCGAGCGTTTGAAAGTCATGCGTGAAGAACGCGATGGATTTAAGATTGCGGAGAAAGATCTAGAATTGCGTGGTCCTGGCGACATTTTCGGGGTCAAACAAAGCGGTTTACCGACGTTTCGAATCAGCGATCTCACTTCGCCACGCGATCTTAAAATTTTAGAAGTGGCGCACAAAGATGCCCAAAATTATTTTGCGACCGCTCTCGCCGATCCCCATGTTTTTAAGACACTGGATATCGAAGAACGTCCA
>Ga0265295_1006214_pt1 | contig 14602 bp, 10 predicted proteins | sample Munlansysbiofilm_FD_192503 | JGI IMG/M metagenome (GOLD analysis project Ga0265295, IMG submission 192503) | Leachate microbial communities from a municipal landfill in Southern Ontario, Canada - Methane capture system biofilm | ecosystem: Engineered > Solid waste > Landfill > Unclassified ... | reverse complement strand
AAGGTCCACTCTTGGCGACGCTCAATACCCACCTTATCGTTAAGGAACAGGTAACCAAACTGCGGATAGTCCTGCAGGTTTTTTGTAGGTTGGGCGTAGTGGTGATTCCAGATCAGCTTGGCAGCAGCGTCTGGATCATTTTCAGTCACTTTAGGGAATGGGATGCCAGCAACCCAACCACTGACCAGTCGCGTATCATGGTCATATACCGCTTTACCTTCATTGGCCTTAGTGGCTGCCATATAGTCTTTGCCTAACACGATAGGCTGAGATGCCTTAAGCGTGATAGCCAAGCCTTCATCCTTGATCAGGATCTGCATACGCTCAGTTAACAAGTCACTAATGACGTGACCCTCAAAACTATCGCTCATATGCTGCGCCAGAGTTTTCGCATCGATGCGCGTGCCTGGCGTGAGTTCAGCAGCTTGAGCCGCAAGCGTGACCGAGAAAGTCAATGCTATGGAAGTAACAAGGTGATTCTTTAGGAATGTCATTGTAATTATTTCCTTTATCAGAATTGGTAGGTCAAGCGCATGGCCAACTGATCGTTACCATCGAAATAGCCAAACAGGTTGGTGTTGTTAAACCCTGTCAGCTGCCGCTTTTGTCGCTCATCGTTAAAGAACAGATCGGCCTCTACTCGTACGCGCCAGTTGTTGCCATAGGCAAACTCAACGCTGGGCACAATGAAGCTACCGCCATAGGTCAGGTCTGTACCGACCGCCAAGCTTGGGTTGATCCGGTCGTTATCGTAGTTAGTAGCCAAAATAGCCGTGGCGATAGTGGAGAACTCTTTAGCTCGACCACTAAAGCCTGCAGTGTTGACCACCTCATCTTTACGATCGTAGTTCGTAATCCACGTGTTAAATAACTGCACGGAGAAGAATGATGGACGACTGGTACCCAGGTAGTTCTGCAAGGCCAGTTGCTTATCCATACGCACCATGGTTTTCACCACGTCTTTTTCATTAATTCCACAGAAGCCAGGGAAGAACGCACAACCACCTTTCTCACCCGCTTGCACACCTACGTTGTAGGGAGAATCAGGGATGTAGGAAATCTCAGTCGAGAACACCGCATCCACCGACTCAACATAGCGGTTAGCCGTTACGCCGAACACATCAATAAATGGATAGATCAACTCACCCACGGTTGAGCTTGGATCAGAGCGATAGTCGCCCTTGTAAGCCCCCTGAAAAGGGAGTCCGCTTGCTGCGTTACCCACACCGAGTGGGTTATTCGGGTTGGGGTTAATCACAGGATTCTGCGATGGACCATGGAACCAGCCTAGAGAATATTCCCACTCGCCGGCCATACTCTTCCAACGCAGACCGTATGACGCATCGTCCATATCAGCGGCTTTATGGTCGTAGTTGTAGGGCACATCGGCACCAAAAGTCGCCGCTTCAAAGGAGAGACCTTTATTTGGATTATTCGCCCAACGCCCGCCTTCTACGTCATAACTGTTACCACGGCTGCGGGCGCTGTTCATGCGACCGGGGATGTACAACATTTGTAACGAGCCATCGATACTGTCGAAACGCTCAGTCACGTTGACCATCCACAAGGGTTTGCGCACATCTTCGTTTTCCGGCTCAAGAAATGAGCGGATACGCATGTCGTAACCGTGAATCACATCCAGCGACTGAAAGAAGTCAGTCTCACCCCAGACCACTTGCTGCTTACCCAGCTTAAGGGTAGTGGTCGGAGTCATCGCGGTTTGCCACCACAACTCGCGAATTTCTTCGCTGTTGTAGACGTCATCCATTAGGTTAACTGAAGACTTGGTGCGGTTACTGAACAGGTCAGATGCAGCGTTACCGTCCATCGACTGCTGCAAGTCTTTCATATAATTGGTTTCGACCTCGCGAGCAACACGCCCAGAGATATTGAACTGCGAGTCACCAAAGTCTTTGTACAGGTTAAGTTTAAGGGTGGTACGTGCCATTGACAGGTCATATTTATAATTCCCTTTATCTTTGGCACCGACTAATCCACTAGGGTCGTTGGTATCTGCTAAATAAGGATCTTCAAGGTTCCACGACATATGCTGACGCATGTAGCCGCTCAGTTCCCAGCCAGAAAGAAAACCCTCCTCAGCATGGGCTAATCCCTGTGTACTTAGGCCAGCCAGCATGACTGCACAAGCGATTGGCGTTTTGCCGAACCACACTTTCATATTTTTGTTTTGTGTGCTCATATTTAATTCCTGATGTTTTCAGGTTGGTTTGTATACCCAGATTTTTGGGTATCTATCTTCGGGCTGTGTCCAAAAATAAATTTGGGTTTAAACACCAGCGCTAGCGAAGGCAATACGAAGAGTGAGGTCAGCGCAGAGACTATGAGCCATAGTCCGATCAGCATGCCCATCTCCGCTTGAAAACGAAGAGAAGAGAGCGTCCAAAATAAAACACCTGCGGCTAAGGTAAAGGCCGTTAGCAGCACACCTCGCCCAGCCGAGCCAAGGGACTGCAGCACCGCATCAAGTGGCTCTGCCTCAGGGTGTTTCTCCAGATACTCTTTCATTGAGTCAACAATATAGAAGGCGTAATCCACACCCAGCCCGATCCCAAGCGCCACTACGGGTAAGGTGCTGATACTCATACCAATACCGTTCCAAGCCATGGATGCAAAGGTCACGACGTTAGCGATCAACACTGGAATGATAAAGAACATGCCACTGACCGATGAGCGATACACCACGACACAGCACAGCACCACCACTAAGAACGCTAACGCAGTTGCTTCAATTTGGTCCCTGAGCAGAATCTCGTTCACTGCAGCAATAATGCCCAATACGCCACCCGCCATTTTGACCTCTACACCTTCTAGAGGATTGGCCTGTATAAACTCTTTGGCGTAATGAGTGGCATTGCGCAGGGTGTCGCCCTTGTGATCACGAAAGAACAACGTCACTGCAGCATTCTTGAATAACACGTCAGAGAACTGGGTGAGATCGTCTGGGTCAGCACCTTGCATATAGAAGCTAATCAGCTCACCATTTTCCATGCGCGTCGCACCCAGCTCTCCGTAACGAGGATTGCCCTCATAGAGATTGCGGCGAATATCAATAACGATATCGGCGAGCGAAACAGTGCCGCCAATTTCTGGCTGTCTTTCCATGTAACGTGAGAAGCGCAGCATCCAGTCCAATGCTTCTGGCGCCTTCATAGCATCCATTTTTTCACCTTCAAGCACCACAAACATCTGCTCAGAGCCTGGGTAAAGCAGGTTGATTTCTGCGCTATCGCGGTTAAAGGCTGAGTCCTGCCAGAGAATCGGTGAGCCATCGCTTGAGTCACCCACGTTAATTTTGGTTGCCTCAAACATAAAGCCACACAGCAGCACTACGGTTACTGGTGCAACCCAGTAACGCGCACGACTGCTAACCAGTTTCTTAGCGCCTTTAAGGAAAAAGTTCATAAAACCGTCAAGGTTGACCGGATGAACAAAACCCTGCGGACGCTTCACGTAAGACAGCAACGCAGGCGTTAGCAGTACCGCCGAAACAGTAATAGTCATCACCCATATCGAGCCGATAATGGCAACTTTATGCATCAAAGGAATCGGCGTCAGAATCACACAAAGAATCGCCCCAGCGTCGGCATATAACCCCAACATACTGGGGCGAAATAGCTCGCGCATGGTTTGCTCAGCGGCTCGGGCCGGATCAATCGACTCGCCCACCGCCAAGTCATCGAAGCGGGTGATCAACTGCACTGAGTGAGAAAACGCCCGCGCAGTGATGATAAAGGCGACGACGATCACCAACGGATCGAAGTTGTAGCCCAGCAAGGTACCAAAACCCAACGACCAGATCGCTGAAACCAGTCCCGCCAGCAACGGCAGTAAGGTACCGCGCCAAGTACGGCTGAACACGAACAGCAGGATCAACATGGCCGCTAGCGATAACAATGCCAAGCTGACCGTTTCGCCAAGATAATAGGCAACCCAACCATAGAGGATTGGCTCACCCACTAAGTGCAGGCTCACGCTGTCTTTAAGCATTGACGCATCAAGAATGGTTTGGATTTGTGGGAAAATCTTCTCGTAATCAACCAGATGATCGTAGAAGTCCACCTGAATTAATGCCGAACTTAAATCACGATCAACAAACAAACCGTAAACCAACGGGTTATTCAGTACGGCCTGGCGCAACTCCAACATGTCCTGTGCCGTTTCCGGCAGATCTGGCCACATCATCGGGCGAGTTTCGATGCCCTCACTCGAGGCATTAACACGCTTGAGTTTTTTCGAGGCCAGCGAGACGATTTGTGTGGGGTTAACACCTTCAACTTGTTGCAGATCATAGGTAATCCGCTGCACTTCACCAAGCACATCGTCACGGAAGATATCACCCTCTTTGGCTTTAACCATGATGGTCACGCGATTACTCGCGGCAAAACTGTCCTGATACTTCTGATGCACATCGACATACGGATGACCGTGGGGCACCATATCGCTGAAACGCGTACGGATATCCAAGTTAGCCAAGACCGCAGCAAAGAATAAAGTGATAATCCCGACAGTAATGCAGACCAGCAGTCGGTTACGAATCGCCCACAATGAAAGCCATGTGACATAGTTTTTTCTTAAGTTCATAGCTGTGTCTCCTCAGGCCAGAGCTGCAGGTTGTCTTGACCTAACAAGCCAAGTTGATGACCAATAATCACTAGGCCATCAGCTGTTTTGAGCAAGCGGTTGTGATAGCTCTTGTCAAGCCCTTGTGGCTGCCAAGCTTGCCAAGCCCCAGCCGGATTTTTGGTGCGAAACAGCGCCCCACGGTCACCGGTAGTGACCCACATGCCACGCTGAACACTGATGTCAAATAGATGATCTGGAGTGAATTGCGGCAGCTGCTCCCAGCTATCGCCACTGTTGTGGCTGATAAAGGCTTGTCCTTGGTTACCTACAGCAACCCCAGTGCGGCCCTCAAAAACGATCGAACGTAAGCTTTCGCTGCCCAACTCTTGATTAGTCCAGGTTAAACCGTTGTCGCGACTGCGCAGCAAACGGCCAAATTCAGCGGTAATCCAAATATCGCCATCGACACCTGCACGGATACTGTTAAAGTTGACGTCTTCTTCTGAACCCATGACTTGCCATTGCTCAGCGCCCGCATCACCTCGATACATGGCACCCATTTCACCAACAACCCAGAAGTGACCGTTGATAAAGCTGACACTCATGAGCTTTCCGGCAAAATCAGAAACCGGCAAATCTTGAGTCTGCCAAAGCTCATCATTTTGGCGCGTCCAAACACGCCCCTCATTGCCCACCACGACTTGCCGACCTTGATCAGAAACAGCAATCGCTTGCAGGTTTCTACGCCCCGGTAACTCCTCGCGTGTCCAACTCAAACCGGCATCGTCACTCGCCAATAAGGCACCGTTCTGACCGACGATCCAGAGCTGATCTTTCAGTACAGCACCATCAAAGAAAGCATCACGCGTCTCTAATAACGGTTGGTCAAGCGGTGTTGGATTGACTGTGGCTTTGATAAACAAAGCAGCGAACGCTAAGCCGGCAATCACCATCCACGGTGAAAGCGTCATGAATACTCTGAGTAAACGGCTAAACATGAGCGCCTCCTTGCTGCTTATCAGCTTGGCGCTGTAGCCAACGGAACGAGTGTCCACCTAAGGGCACGCCAGTTAACGCTTGAACATGCTGTATCGTGTCAATCAACGCCAACGGCTCAATGCCGCTGCGCAAGCCCATCGAATCCAGCATTAGCACTAAGTCTTCAGTCGCTAAGTTGCCAGTCGCACCCGGCGAAAAAGGGCAACCACCCAAACCACCGATGGAGCTATCAAACTCGCGCACACCTAGATCCAACGCTGCCAATACGTTAGCTAACGCCATACCGCGAGTATCGTGAAAATGACAGGACAGCATACTTGCTGCGTCTAGACCAACCAGGCGACTTAGCACATCGCGGACGCTTTTAGGATTAGCCGCACCAATGGTGTCGGCAATAATGACCTTACGCGCGCCGGCCTCAAACATCCGCGCCGTCAATGACTCAACCACAGCGACCGGCGTCAGTCCCTCAAACGGGCATTCGAAAGCCACAGCCACATACGCTCGGCCCTCGATACCATCTTCACGCGCACGCTGCAGCAATGCAGAACAAACGGCGACTGACTGCTCTAGGCTCATATTGATATTGCGTTGGTTCATTGTTTCAGTGGCAGACAGCACCACAGCTATCGATTTCACACCAGCGGCACGCGCCAGCTCATAACCACGTAAATTGGGTACCAATGCTGAGTACGCTACCGAATCAGTCATTGCTAGCTGGGTAAACAGCTCACCCGTTCCAGCCATCTGCGGAACCGCTTTAGGCGAAACAAAACTGCCCACTTCAATGCTACGAACACCGCTGGCCAACAGCCGGTTGATCATCGACAAACGCTCTTCGATGCTCAGAGTTTTACCCTGACTCTGCAGACCATCACGCGGACCAACTTCATTAACCGTCACAAAATCATTCATAGCTCACCCCACAACCTGTTGATTGAGTAGTTCAGCAATCCGCTCAGGGCTGTAGCCCAGTACGCGCTCAAGCACATCCGAGGTATGTTCACCGAGCAAAGGCGGCGCACTAAAACTGTCGTCGCTATCAGCAGAGAGCTTGATCGGATTACCCGGTGCCTCAACCGAGCCACCTTCTGGGTGCGGAATATCAACAACCATTTTGCGATGACGTACTTGCGGGTCAGACAACGCCTCACTGAAACGGTTAACCGGCGCACACGGCACGCGTACCGAGGACAGCTGCTCAACCCAATACGCGGTATTGTTGGTAGCGAACAGCTCATCAAGGGTGCTATCAATGAGTTTCTTGTCAGCCAAGCGTCCTGGCTGCGTCTTATACTTAGGGTCTTTAAGCGCATCGATATCGAGCAGGCCAACCAAGTTGTCCCAGAAGCTGTCGAAGATCACCGCAACAATAATGAAGCCATCAGAGGTGCGGTAGGTGTTGTATGGCACATGCACAAAGTGGCTGTTACCCAGCGGCTCAGGATTCTCGCCACTGAGGAAATGCATCGTCGCCATATAGCTCAGCATGCTGATTTGGCAATCGAGCATACTGATATCGACATGCTGGCCATGACCTTTGCTATGCCGTGCTTGCAGAGCGGCAAGTATCCCCATCACCGCAAACATACCGCCACCCAAGTCACCAATCGGAATACCTGCACGCCCTGGATTCTCAGCATCAGAACCAGTAATCGACATACCTCCGCCAATGCCTTGCACGACCTGATCAAATGCAGGACGTTTGTAATTGGGGCCGTCTTGACCAAAACCGGATATCGAGCAGGTAATGATTTTCGGATTGATCACCTTGAGATGCTCGTAATCAATCTTCAGTTTCTGCGGCACGCCAGCGCTAAAGTTATCCAGCACTACATCCGCTTCACGCACCAAGTCATAAAAAGTCGCGATACCCTGCTCGCTTTTAAGATCAATGCAGACGCTTTGCTTATTACGATTAAGGGTAAGAAAATAGGCCCCCATCCCCTTAAATGAGTGTTTAGGATCCTTAGCCAGCAAGGCGCGAGTACCCTCGCCAGTCAAAGGCTCAACTTTGATAGTTTCTGCGCCAAGATCAGCAAGGATCATCCCAGCGTAGGGACCAGACAACATATGCGTCAGATCGAGGATGCGAATCCCCTCTAGAGGTTTACTCATGATCACTCTCTTATACTTATTAGAATTAGCCACATAAGAGATATAGCAAGTGCCTTGCCAACTTCAAAAATTAAATGCAAGCCATTGTTTTATATAGATTTATTATTATTTTTCAAACAAATACCAATCACTTTGAAAAGCATTTCATTGCAACTTGAAATTTTAATTTCACTTTGCACCAACTGTTGTTCGAGCTAGCGACGTGGATTCAAGTCCAGGCAATAGATGCAGAAGCGTGGCTGCATTCAACAAAAACCAGACGGCTCTGCGCATGAGCAATCAATGTATTGCGCAGTCAACGCCTGTCAGAATAAAAAAAACCGGCACACAAGGTGCCGGCAAATCACACACTCGGAGAAGTGTTAGAGAAAACGAGCTTGGGCAATCGGACCCTCGAATTTCTCGATAGACCCCGGCTCGATGTAGCGTTTCCAGTTATCGAAAATCTCTCGACCCGCAAGAAAACCTTCAAAAATAGCGTGATCAGTTTTGCGCGGTACCACGCAGTCACCGATACGGTGAACATTCGGCAATTCTGCTTTTAAAGCCTGATATAGCGCTGTCACCGGTAAATGCCGCACAGCCAACACAACACTGTCAAAACCTTCTAAAGTTTCTTCCTCAGCACTGTAAAGGTTATACAGATCCACCGAACTGCCACGCACCTGACTCACCCAAGCATTGAGGGTGTAAGTCAATCCACTGCTGAACAGATTGGCATAAATGATTGGCTGATCAAGAGTGGTTGCGAGACGATGGAACAGTGCATTCCAGCGCGTGACCACATGCACTTGGTGGCCATTTTCAACCAGCAACTCAGTAATGCCGGCGGAGTAACGGTTACCTTCCTCGTCCAACACCAATACACGCTTACCAATTTTTTCTGGATGAGCCAAGACATCCAGGGCAGTAAACACATGCTCACCATCAAGACCGGGCACACGGTCGACCAGCGGATTAATATCTGAATATCCACTGCGGTCCGGCAAGGAGCCGGTCGCAACAATCACGCCATCAGGCTGCAAATCTTTAATCATCTCAACCGTGGCCTCACAATTCAGACGAACCTTCACCCCAGACTTAGCCATATGTACTTTCAGGTCTTCGGTGATCCATGCAAACGAATCGCGGCGCGGCAGACGCACAATATGATTCACTTGCCCGCCAAGCTCAGCACCTTTTTCCAACAAGGTGACGCGATGACCACGCTGAGCTAAGCCTTCTGCTGCTTTCATGCCGCCGGGGCCGCCGCCAACCACTACCCAATGCTTGGCCGCAGGTGCCAACTCTAGGGTTTGTGGGCCAAATATTTCTTCACGACCGGTGGCAGGGTTGATCTGACAGGCCATTGAAGTGCCTTGGAATAAGCGCGAAACGCAACCCTGATTACAACGTAAACAGTGGTAAATTTCGTCTTCGCGGCCTTCAGCGGTTTTATTTGCAAAATCTGGATCAGCGATTTGCGCACGCGTCATCGCCACCATATCGGCATCGCCACGGCCCAAAATAGCCTCAGCCTCACCGGCACTGCCGATACCCGAGACACAAAACACGGGGAGTTTTACCGCACGTTTAAGGCGAGCAATCGGATCCATCAGCCAACCATTGGGTACATCAGCCGGTGGCATAATATAGGTGGCCGACTGATAGACCCCGGCAGTGGCCATGATGTAATCAATATCACCGGTGGCTTCAACCGTTTGCGCAACCTTGATCCAGTCTTCTATCTCCATACCACCGGGAACCATCTCATCCATCGACAAACGAATGCCAACGACAAAATCAGGGCCTACTTTGTCTCGTACTGCTTTAATTACTTCAAGTGGGAAGCGCATCCGATTCTCGTAGCTGCCGCCATACTCATCCTCGCGCTTGTTATATAACGGCGAGATAAATTGATGCAGCAAATAGCTGTGCGCCAAGTGCACTTCCACGCCATCAAAACCTGCCAGACGCGAATACTCAGCAGAACGCACCCAGCCTTCCACCACCTCATCCATGTCTTCACGTTCCATAGCCTTGGCCATTTCACCAAACACCGGCGATTTGATATTGGAGGACGACCACAGCACGCGATAATCATCCATGGCATGGGTTTCACCCATCACCCCAAAGTGATTGAGCTGAGCAAAAATGTGCGCACCAAAACTATGCACGGTGTCAGTTAGCACGGTATCGCGCTCAACCATTTCCTCACGATAACCATAGGGGTAACCGCGGCAGAAGGTGTTAGAAGTGGGGTGAATAAGACGGTTACCGGTCACCATCAGACCAATACCACCCTTGGCACGTGCCGCATGGTAATAAATATCGCGGTTCGTGGTGAGTCCATCGGGAGAGTTGAAAGCCATTGCATGAGCCGACTGCATAATGCGATTACGCAGGGTGATATTGCGCAACTTAAGTGGCGTAAACAATAGCGGATAACGGGAATGTGTCATGAGGGTCACCTCTGATTAGTTTTTATTGTTGTGGTTGTGATAGGTGCTCGCGTACGAGCTTGGTATTGGCTCAAAACAATGCCGGCAAACACCGTCAAAGCACCGAGCAGCTGCCATAAAGTCAGCGTTTGATCCAAGAAGAAATAACCGAGTGTCAATGCCGACAACGGGCTTAACAGTAAGAAAATAGAAATCAGCACAGGCTCCAGCGAACGCATCGCCCGAAACCAGAGCAAATAAGGTATCAGCGTACCCAGTACCGCCAAATACAAATAACCACCGATATGCTTGGTTTCGAGGGTTGCCAGAGGCAACTCAAACAACAGCATAAATGGCAGTAACAGCAGTCCACCGAGTAACAACTGCCAGCCGGTAAACGCCCATACCGACATGTCCAGTTGCCAGCGTCGGATCAACAACGTGCCCAGCGCCATACTGCACGCAGCCAGTGCTGCCGCCAGCACGCCAAGCGTGTCCCACTTTAAGCTACTGGGCGAGAGCAACACCAAGGCCACGCCGGCAAAACCAACACAGGAGGCGAGCATGATGCGCCGGCTGGTTTTCTGCCGAAACAGCCCATAACCAAACATCACAACGATCAGCGGCTGCGCACAAATCAGCAACGCAGCAAGACCGCCAGGTAAGCGATACGCACTGATAAACAATGGCCAATGCAACAACGACATGCATAACATGCTCAGCACTAACAATTTGAGCCATTGCTCAGGACGCGGCCAATGACGGTTGAACAGTACCAGCAGCAAACCCACCGGGAGAATCCGCAGCACTGCAGCAGTCAGCGGTTTATCGACAGGCAGAAACTCCGAGGTCACGAGGTAGGTGCTACCCCAAATTGCTGGCGGTAGAGCGGCCATAAGTATGATCCAGGCTCGATTCACAAGGTATCTCCGACAAGCAAAAGCAAGCGGAGCCTATGCCATCAAGGCTAGACCCCGCTCCGGTTGAGTTACAGCAACACTTTGCGCCAGCTTTGATCGAAGCCCTCGAGCTCGCCGGCTTCAATAAACCGATCTGGCGAGTCGAGCAACTCACGCCCAGCCAACATGCCTTCATAGATGATGTCTTGTAGAGGCCGCGGTAATTGCGCATCACCGATGCAATGCAAGTTCTGCACTTTGCCCTGCAACGCCTGATACAAAGCGTTTTCCGGAGTATGCCCGCAGGCCATGATAAAGGTGTCAGCAGTCAGCACGGCACTGTCAGCATCGGTAAACAGATTAAACAATTGCGCTTGCTCACCATCGATGTTGCGCACCCATGAACTGAGGGTATATTCCAATCCTTTACGGAACACATTCTGGTAATTGACGGGTAGATCTAAAGTCAGCGCTAAGTTCGGCGACAGCGCAATAAAGCGACTGACCAAATGCACTTGATGGCCTCGATCGAGTAAAAACTCTGCAGTGCCTAAGGCATAGCGGCCACCATCTTCATCAAACAGCACCACGCGCTTACCCACTTTATCGGGGTTATTCAGCACTTCGATAACACTCATGACGTTATCCTGAGTGCTACCCGGCACCACATCGACGGCTGGTCGAGTGGAGGTAAAACCGCTCTTCAGTGGTGTTGATCCGGTGGCAATAATCACTCCATCAGCAGCAAACTCAATGACCTGTTGCGCATCCCAACGACTCTGCAAGCGCACATCAACCCCAGCCTTGTGCAGCTGACTGGTCATATCCCGAGCAATAAAACCAAACTTATGTCGACGTGGCAGTTGCGCGGCATAATTGAGCTGACCGCCAAGCTTATCGCCCGCTTCCAGCAGGGTCACTTGATGCCCGCGTTGGCGCAGTACTAATGCAGCCTGCATGCCAGCTGGGCCGCCACCGACCACCAGCCACTTAGCTGGAGCAGCAGAATGAACAAGGGTGTGTTGAGCAAAACGTTGTTCACGACCTGCAGCAGGATTGACCACACAGGACACAGCACTACCGACCATCAACCTAGCAATACACGCCTGATTGCAACGGATGCAGTGGTTGATCTCGTCTTCACGTCCTTCCAGTAATTTATTAGCATAGTAGGGATCAGCAATCTGTGTGCGGGTCATCGCCACCATGTCAGTTGCACCACTGGCGACCAACTGCTCAGCCATATCTGCATCGACAATGTGGCCGACAATAAACATCGGGATATCTTTTTTAACTTCACGAATGGCTTTACGCATACGTGCGCCATCCGCTACCAGCCAGTTCTCCGCATAGTCACCTGGCGGAATCTGATCAGCATGCGCAGCGTAAGTGCCCGCCGTAGCACTGACATAATCAACTAAACCTGTGGCAACCATCAATTTGGTCATTTCAATCGCCATGTCGGCGTGCATACCATCGACGGTGCATTCGTCCAACGAAACGCGAATACCTACCACAAAATCAAGCCCAACCACAGCGCGTACACGCTCAAGCGTCTCAATAGGAAAACGTACAATATTTTCTAGGCTGCCGCCGTATTCATCGGTGCGTTTGTTGTAAACAAAGGACAAAAATTGTTGATGTAAATAACCATGAGAATAATGCAGTTCAACGCCATCAAAACCAGACTCTTTAGACTTCAGTGCTGTTTGCGCAAAAGCATCAGAGACCTCATCCATCTCCGCCTTGGTCATTTCCCGCGCCCACTCATTGTAAGCTGGCGACTTCATCGTCGACGGCCCCCAAAGCAGACGGTAATCATCCTGAGAGCCACTGCGACCCTGCGGTCCAAAGTGAATCAGCTGAGCAATAATGCAGCCACCAAACGCATGCACGGCAGCAGTCATTTCAGCATCCCGAGCAACAATTTCTTGGAGATTGCCACGTGCAAGAGTACGACTCGGACCCGTCGACTGAGGATGCACATGACGCGCTCCAGTCACCAGTAGTCCAGCACCACCCTTGGCACGTTCAGCTTGATAGTAGATGTCACGATTGTTAGTCAGCCCATCCGCAGCATGGAAACCCTTAGCGTGCGCAGTTTGCATCAGGCGATTACGAATGGTGATATTGCCAATTTTCAAAGGAGTAAAAAGCGAGGGATAGCGTTTCTCTCCAGGCATCGAAGGCTGGGTCATAGTTCTCATCCTTTATTCTAATTGTTGAGAGGTTTGTCACTAAGCATCTCACCTACAGCCACTCAACAAGTTACCCGCAGATACCTCATAAGCAGCTCATAAATGAGCTATTCAGGGTTAATCACGACAATTAACCCCAAGTTACAAACGATTAACGCAGTACGTTTTCACCACTCATGAAAACAAACACACGACGGAATTTACCGTCTTCGACATACCAAAAATTGCAATTACGCAGACGGGTTTCATTGCCTTCTGCGTCTTTCAAAAACACGTTAAATCGCGCACAAACAGTTTGTGCTTCAACGTCGGCGGCCAACTCAAAATCACCATGCCAAATTTCTTCAAAATTATTGAACAAATTGTCGAACATCTTGCGCACGCCGGTGTGGCCATCGTGAGTTAGATTGTCAGTTTGAATGGTGAATGCCACGTCTTCGTGACAGCAGTCCAGTACACCCTGCATGTTTTTAGTATCCACGTTGGCAAAGTATTTCTGGGTTGCCAAGTCAAGCAGTTGCTCACGGGTAAGGTTACTCATGGTGTTTATCCTTATTGTAATTATTGACCTGCAAAGCCGTGATAAGCGGCATCGTTTAGGTTTTCTGGAGCAGGGTAAGCCTTGCGGCTGTGTGTGAGTCCAAGGCTCAGGAACATTTCACAAAGTTTGTAAGACACTAGACCTGGATTAATCACCGGAATAGGCAAACGCTCAGTGAGGTAGGCATGGGACTTGTGCATGGTGGTCGAGCCGAGCACGATCACATCAGCACCATCTTCATCCATCGCTCGACGCGCTTCGGCTTCGAGTTTGGCAAACACAACGTCCTCCTTACCTTCCAGTAATTCGGTTAAATCAGGACGCGTCTTGATCGAGCGGAGCGAAGCCACACGTGGCCACAAGTGATACTCAGTTAAGGTTTTTTCATACAGCGGAAACCATTCATCCCACATGGTGATAACACTAAATTTTTTACCCAGCATGCAGGCCATATGAAAGGCTGCCATACCCGGCGCAATCACCGGAATATCCAAACGCGAACGCAGCGCAGCTAAACCGGAATCACTAACAGTATCGATACAAACAGCGCTATAGCCTTCTTCTTGAGCGCGCAAACCCGCTTCGACGACAGAAAAGTCCATTAGCAATACATCGTAGGCACTGTCACCCAGCGAAGCACCTTTAGCTACAGGAACAAATTCAGGATGAAAGCCAGGAAGAATAAAACTTTCTGACAACTGTGACGCACGATTATCGGCACCCGCTTGATCCATAGGTATGGGAATAATCACTTTAATGCGATGGCTCACAAACACCTCCTAACTTGAACAACAGCAAGGTTGTCTATCAGCTGATAGCCTTGCCCCAATTAGAAGACAGCAA
>Ga0265295_1006213_pt1 | contig 14602 bp, 18 predicted proteins | sample Munlansysbiofilm_FD_192503 | JGI IMG/M metagenome (GOLD analysis project Ga0265295, IMG submission 192503) | Leachate microbial communities from a municipal landfill in Southern Ontario, Canada - Methane capture system biofilm | ecosystem: Engineered > Solid waste > Landfill > Unclassified ... | reverse complement strand
ATTATTACCGCTTTTGAGATCAGACCGGAAACCACGACAACCGGCTCAACCAGCAGCACCAGCACGACAAGCGCTGCCGCTGCCGGGATCGCCAAACTGGACAGCGGCAAAGTGGCGATTAATGTGACCTTTGAGGTTTATATGATGGAGAAATAAAAAGGTTGCCTGTCAAGGTTGGGCGACGGATGCCAACCACGGACAGCCTCAAGGCGAAGCGGCTTCAGGAGTACCACAAAAAGGTGGAGGGTTACCATGTCTGTAAAAATTAAAGAGATTTTAAAAGAGCAAAAAGGCAGTTCCCTGGCATTTGTAATCATTATCGGGGTAATTATCATGATTATGGTGGTCTCCCTGCTGACGGTGGCCAATAGCGACTTTACCTTTACCCAGCAAACGGTCGAAAGCCGCCAGGCTTATATTGATGCGAAATCGGTGATTGAGTTTGGGAAGATTGAGATAAATAAGCGGATGAAGTGGTTAGATGAGAAAAATAAAGAGTTAAATTCATTGAATCAAACATTGTCAACGCTTCAAAGTGCTGAGTATCCAAACTATAATGAAATAAGTGCTGTAAAAAGCCAAATTCTTAATAAGAAAAACGAAATAGTGAACCATATGCAGGTAGATTTTTATATTGATGGTGATATTGAAACAGTTGCTACGACAGTTGCGATGAAGCCTTCAGGTGGGCCGAAAACACTGGGTACTTTGACTGTTATGCCGCCAATTGTTGTTCCGGGAGAGGGGGGCGATTTTTATAATACAATCTTCCGCTTTGATATTAAGACCGATAAGCTGCGAAGGCTGTTAAATTATAAGGTTGACCTCTCACTGGCAATGATTGGTGGCAGCAGTCCGGAGGACCCGGAGGATCCGGAAAAACCAGCCGGTGACTGCAGTGGGGCTCTTCAGACGCAAATAAAAGCGAAAGAGAATAAGAACGAGCTGCAATGCATTATTCAAAAGAATGGAAATCAAAAGGATACCTTTGATCAGTCAAGTGACACCTTAACCGTTCATGTTCCAGATTTGTCTTTAGATATCGGGAAAAACAATGATCATTTTGAATGGTTAGAAAATAAAAAACTTGATATGATTGCCAGTAATATTTGCATATCAACGCCGATGCCAACAGATCATATATATAATGGAAGTTTGACAATGGTGGCTCGGTCAAGTAATGGAACTGATGGTAATATCCATTTTAAGCAGAGCTATGTGCAGAAGAATGGCAACAATCAGTCAAACACCTTCATTGCAAAAAATGTAGTCTATGATGGTGATCTGACTATCCAGGACTATAACAAGTTGAACATTGCGTGTGAAAATCTGTATATAAGCGGTAATATTATTATGAATTCGCCAAATGGTACGAATGCGGATTTTCTTGTTAATGGATTAACAGGTTCAGGTAGTAAGGCCAAGACGATATATGTAGGTGGTAACGTCTTTGTTGGCAATTTATCAAAAATATCATGGAATTGTGATCAGATTTTTATAAAAGGTAATATTACGACACAAAGTTCGCAGGCAACGCTTGAGTTTAAAGGGTTTGAATATCTGGAAACCGGAAACATGACCTTAAATGATCGAACAAATTTAATTGTCGTTGGTCAAAATGCTCAAACCAGCCGTATGAACGCGGAATCAATCATCAATGCAAGTAGTAATTATTGTTCGCTCAATCTACAAATATCAAATTTATGGACGTTTTCTTGTCAGAATTTGGCAATAAATGGAAATTCCAATTTATCAGTGATTTCAAATGTTGTTAAAATCAAGGGCAATTTTACGGTCGATGAGCAGGTTGATTCTTTATTGATAAAAACTCAGCATTTTGACTGTACTGGGATGACGACAATCAATAATATGAAAAATAATCTGCAAATGAGCAGATTCGATGACAACAAGCCACTCAATGTTCGTTTTGAAGGGGGCTATATAGAGCGTGATAGCCTTGGCAGCGGTAAGAGTCTGATCATTGGCGAAGCAACTAAACCAGCAACAACGGTAGTATTTGGTAAGGCAGGAAGTGATAGCAGCAGTGGATCGGTTTCTCTGAGTGGGAATAACGGTGCCGGATTAAAGGTATACGCAGATAATATTTATTTGGACAGTAATAATATAACCCTTCAGTGTGATAATAATAATCTGAGGTTTGCGTATTCTGGCAATTTAAGCGGTCAGAAAACAAATATGTATATACGTTCAACCATTGCTTACAGAAACGTTTCAGCAGGAACCTATCTTGCAGTCAATGGAAGCTATCCCGCGGGTTTGACAAATCCTGGAGCTTATGTGCCACCAGTTTTTCCAACGATTCCGCTTTCGTCGGAAGGTTCTGGCGGTAACACAGGGGGTACGTCGGGAGGTTCTAGTGGCAGTGCCGGAGGTTCGGCGGGAGGAGGCGCAAGTAGTGCAATTAAAGAGATCTATTATTAGGAGGAATTGCTGGCAACGTGCTTTTTTCAATCAGAAAGGAGTGACACTCATTGAAACAGTGATATCAATTGCAATCATTTTGATAATATTGATTTCGATTGTGGGGGCATTGCAGTTTGGACAAAAAATGATCGTGATCACGGATTCAAAGAACAATGAATCAGCTCAGGCGCAGGAATTAATTGATAGTATACTGACTTCCTTGTCCGAAGGAAGTGTGCCAAATGAAACAGTATTGCGAGCTAAAGATGTCGTAGCTGAACCTTATGAAAAATTCTTTTATAATCCTGATATCCCACGGCAATATTATTACGTGGAAAAAACGGTATCTGGAAACGAAATTCCAGGACATGGTGATGTGACTGGATATCTTGTAAAAGTTAGGGTATATTATAATAGCGGAAAGTCCTATGTTGAGCTACAGGCGTTTGCGAAAAAATATGCTTCGGAGGATGTGGTATGATAAGTGAGAATCGACCAACAAAAAAAAGTGGATTCACGCTGACTGAACTAATGGTGTCATTGTTGATCGTCGGAATGCTTTTAGCAGCGATGACTTCCGTTTTTTTATTGTCGCAGAAAGTATATACCCGTGGCAGTGATATTTCGTATAAGCAGAAAAGTATCACCAATGTAGAAACGGAACTACAAAATTCATTAGCAAAAGCAATTGAAATCAGTGTATCTCAAACATCAGGTGGTGATTATAACATCGGTTTCAATGGAACAGGCGAATGTAATATCGGTCCCGGTGGATATGTTTCAGATCAAGTCAAAGATATTCAATTGGAAATAGTTGGAGATACGATATCTTATAAACTGATCCCGAAGAACAACACCATGTCAACTTTAAGTGGGGGGATTGTTTTAAATAATTTCAATAATCCGGATTTTAAACATGGTAGTTTTGTGAATGGTTCATTAAGTCAAAATCCCCCAAGATACCTTGTTGTTAAATTTGCGATACCTTGAGAAAGATGACGGTGCCAAAGATGACGGTGCCTGCCACTAACTTATAAACTTATAGTCATGGTAGCGGTGTCGCTCTCTTTAAAATGAAATGATTGAAATTGACGGCCTCTGATTTATTGAATAATTTGCTTGAATACTATTCTTATCGATTGTATGATAGGATCAAAGAGGATATTAATCAAGAAAGCAGGTGAAGTCTGAAACAAACTCAAGTATTAGATGAACTTAATATTGAGCATAGCAAACAAACCATCTTGCAGATGGTCAAAAAAAGGTATTCGTAGAATGATCAGGTACCAGTAAGAATCTGGTAACCTTGAGATTTAGCTAAGGCAATCGCCTGTTCAACCGTGATTTCACGACTTACTGGAAGAATATCCGATTTTTTATACAACTCAGCATTGTATGGTTCTTGCTTCTTCAGGATCATATAAACAGCAGTCAAGAGCATCCGGGCAATGGCAATAATCGCCCGTTTATGGCCGCGACGTTTTTTTATCTTTAAATAGCGGTTACGGATTTCCGGATGCTTCTCGCTTTTGACAACGGCAGTGGCACATTGAACCAGAAGCGGTTTGATAAAGCAACCAGCTCTTGAAATCCTGACAGACTTTTTCTTTCCGGCACTTTCGTTATTCGTGGGTGTCAGCCCTGCCCAGGAGCATAAATGCTTGGCCGTCGGGAACACGTCCATATTCGCACCGATTTCAGAGATGATGGTAATCGCTGAAAAGATGTTTTTAAAGGACGGAACAGTCAAGATCAGATTTATTTCTTCTGCGTAGGGCAAGGAAAGACAAAGGATCAGATCTTCAAGATCGGATTTACGGTCGTTGAGATCATCATAGTGCTGTTTGATAATCCGCAGTTTTTCGGTTTGCTCAGGGGTAATAAAGCCATCAATTGCCAGCTCCAGTTCGGGAATTTTTTTCTTCATGGAACCGTGAATAAGTGCTGCAATATCGAAGGATTGATCCCGAGGATTATTGATAAGCTGTTCAATGATCGCCATGGAACTTTTGCCGAAGGTATCGGAAACAACATTGCCAAGCTGAATATTTGATACCGTTAAGGAATTCTGGAACCTGTTTTTCTCACCGGTGATAATGTTTGTCAGTTTAGACCGATAACGCATCAGATCCCGGAGTTGGCGAATCGCCAGCGGAGGCATAAAACTACCGTTAACCAGATCATGTTTAAAGAGATCAGCAATCCATTGAGCATCCTTGTTATCGGTCTTTTTACCCCGAATTGCCTTTACATATTTGGGGTGTGCCAGGGTGATAGTGCAGGTTGTTTCCAGAACATTGAAAACCGGAATCCAGTATTTCCCGGTTGATTCCATACAAACGTCTCTGCAGTTGTTTTCACAAAGCCACTGTGACAGCTCTTTAAGGCCTTTGGTAAAGGTTGAAAAGCGATGGCGTTTGTAAGTCGTGACATTTTTAGTGTTCGTTGAAGCAATGCAGGCAACAACAAAGGTTTTATGAACATCAATGCCACAACAAATTTGATAAACGATTTTTAAAGCCATAGGAAAAACCCCTTTCAGTAATTTAAAGGGATTAACAGCATTGACTGATTGCCCAGCTATAAAACGAGTAATGTTTATACAAAGATAAGTCTGCGTGCTCAAAGTCACACTTATTTGTGCTTGGAAAGGCAATCTACACATATATTTATTCAGTCACTCCCGAATGGAGCAGCCTACTCACCTCCACGTAATTTGTAGTTGACTGTTATCCCTATGGCTATAGAATATAAAGAAGGAAGAGCCCGTGCCTGCCACCAACTTATAAACTTAAAATGATCGACAAAATCAGCTTAAATAACGGCGAACGATTTACTAGAAAGCTGTGCCAAACTTATCTATCCCCGTGATGCAGAAATTACCTATAAACAAAAAAGCATCACCACTATTAAAAGGAGCTGCAAAAGATATTGGCAACGGCGACAAGTGCCACTGATAATAATGTTCAGCCCACATCCGAAGCCGTTTGCGGGGGGGGGGTAACAACCATGGCGAGTGTATCGAAGTTAATAACGGCATTCCCAATAAAGCCGATCAGATCACGGCAATTAGCTTCAAGGTTAGCAATGGCAATACCATGAATTACGAAACCCCTGAACACCCAACGCAATGGTGACGATATAAAGATTATCTTGTGAACACGTTGGACAAATAAGAACAACCTACAATTTCTAGATGGTCATTAATTGTAATAGCTCATAGCTCAAGCAATCCAAAACCAAGAGGTGTGGAATGAATAATAAAAAAGGTTTTACCCTAACCGAAATTATTGTTATCCTGGTCATTCTGGCTGTTCTGGCAGCCTTTGCTATCCCAACGATGATGGGCTTTGTCAGCCATTCGCAGGAATCCTTGTGCGATACCCAGCGTAAGGACATTGTCCGGCTTTTTGAAACCCAATCGCGGATTACGCAAGGCTTGAATATTAATCCTTTTACAGAAGATAATTATGGCGATAAAGCCCATTTATGTCCCGGTGGTGGTGTTTGTTACGGGTATTCTTACTATGAGAGCGAGAATCAGGCGGTCGGAGTAATGTATTGTTCAAAACATACAACAGTTGCCGATGGTAGGCTGTATATTGATACGCTGGTGCTCTTGGATAAGATCAAAGATATGACAGATGAAGAAATACGGAAATATTTGGGGATCACGGGTAGCAATTTTTCAAATGATACATTTCGAGCAAAAATACTGAAAGAAAACGGTGGCGAGTGGGAATTAATGCCTCAGTCGGTATTGGATAAAACCACATATCAAAAAAGTTCTTCAGAATTGAGGGTGCAGGCCTACTTTTTTGGGAATAATTGGAAAGAATCTATTATCTATGCCAATCCGGCTAAAGATACCAAAGGGACGAACTTATGGGCGACCAACCTGGTTTTTAACCATGAAAACGGGAAGTGGTATGAGTATATTGTTAAACATCCTTCCAATAATAGTCGTGAAAGTTACAGCATGACGAGCCTTAATAAGAAGACCTGGACGGATTTTAAGGGAGAGCTAGAAGATATCGAAAAGTGGAAAGTTGTTGATTAGAGTGCAGCACTGAAAGGTAAACTTATCGATATTTCGCTATTTCATAATAAGAGCCCGTGCCTGCCAGTGCGGCCGAGCCAGGTCGTATCAAATAAGAGCTCGTGCCTGCCACCAACTTATACGGGAACTCGGGAGACCCTGATTGCTCTTCGGACAATGAGCTGGAGTACGTGTAACAAGCACAGATTTTGGTGCCTGACATTAAGTTATTAACTTAATGAAGCCGGCCTGTGTGTGCCCTGGTTGCGTTGGCGATGCCACTGTCTTATTGAAAAAAATCAGAAAGTGGCACCATTATTTCAAATATCGTTTTAGTTCTTGATAGAAGTTTTCACGTGACCCGGCCATGATTATGACAATGATATCACCATTTTCTAATTGAGTTATGCGGTAGGCGAGTTCATAGTTTGTCCGGTTGTGATATAGATCAAGGCAATAAAGTCCTTTTAGGTCACCGGTTTTAGTTTCTCCAATATCAGGGTTTTCGCGGATGCTCATAATCGCTTTTTTGAAGGCATTTTTTAGCGGCTTATCTTTGAGCTTCTTGAAGAATCTTTCTGCTATGGGCGTGTAGATCACTGGAAGCATTTTTAAGACTCCAGTTCATCAGTTCCAAAGATTGCATCAGTTGGATCAATATAGTTATCGGCGGATGCTTTTGCAAGGGCGTCCGCTTCTTCGATAATTTTTTCTATCGCAGGACGAACCTGATGAGTCATTTTTTTAAATTCAGAAAGTAATTTTTCACCAGAATAGCCTTGACCAATTAAATCTGCAAGTATTTCTTCCGAGAAAGCAAGTTCATCTTTTTTAACAGGAGTAAGAATAAGCATGCCGTTAGAGTAAATGCAATCAAGCTCTTTTGTTAATCCAAGAGCTTCATAATATTTAGCTGGAATGGTAATTTGCCGTTTTGAAGAAATGTGGATTCGCTTTTTTTCGATTACGGGATTGTTTTGTTTTATACGTGAATTTAACATCAGTTTAGGTTCCTTTCACAAAAGAGTGCAGAAACTTGGTTTCCTTACTTTGATTATACGCTCGTTTGATTAAACAGTCAATAGAAAAACAGCAGGAAGTGATCCTGCCGCCGGTTTGGGTTAAAGTGCCTGTCCCTGCCAACCTCATAGTGGCCGTGCCTGCCACCAACTTATAAACTTAAAATCATTGGCCAAATCAGCTTAAATAAGTGCTTTGGCGGTGCCGCTGTCTTATTGAAAAAAATCAGGAAGTGGCACCATTATTTCAAATATCGTTTTAGTTCTTGATAGAAATTTTTACGTGACCCGGCCATGATTATGACAATGATGTCACCATTTTCTAATTGAGCTATGCGGTAGGCAAGTTCATGCAATTTAACTTCCTCCCTGTTCTCAAAACCTAAAAATCCCTATACGCGCGAATATATGCGTTTTACCGTAATAATAGCTTATTATTAAACCTTTCCATTTTTAGAAAAATATCAGGAACACCGGAACACTGCTTTCAAAGTTGGCTACCGCCTCCGCCCCGGGACTGTTCCCACAACTGTTCCTACTATCCATTTACGGAACGGATCAGACGGACTGGAACAGCCAATGGGAACGGAACAAGCTAGGAACAAGCCGCCGTTTGTTATAAATGTTTGTTCAGAAGCCAAAGAAAAACGTACCTGAGTGCGGTGCCGATGCCTACCACTAACAAATTGAAAGCGAAGGGTATCAAAATCCAGGTCGTTTTTATTCACAAGGTATTTCGCTTTGAGGTGTGGGTATCGGGCTATAACCGCAAAATACAATGTGCGTATTACGAAAAACTAAAAACCCAGACCATCCCCTATGTGCTAAATAATAATCCTAACCAAGTTGACTATATTATCAAAAATCCACTAAATGAAAACCTTGATCTCGGAGATGGTTTTGGTGTACTTGACGTAATAAAAACCGGTGTTTTAGAATCCGTCAAGTATATCAAAACCGTGTAAATGGATCTCATAAACTGACCTGACAAAAAAAGCGTCCCAATATAATGCGATAAGATAGCGACGTTTAAGCTTTAGCACTTAAATAGCGCTATCTTTTTAATCTTGATAATGTCCTTTGAGTGAAAGAATAAACACATTTTCGTTTTCATCCAGGGCATAAACCAGGCGGTGTTCCTGATCAATGCGGCGGCTCCATGCTTTACGATACTTTAACGGTTCAGGCTTACCGATTCCCGTGTAACCGTTTCTTTGAATGTCTTTAAGCAGTTCGTTTATTTTTCGCAACATCTTTTTATCGGTTAATTGCCAATAAAGATAATCTTCCCAGCCTTTATCCGAAAAAGTCAGATTACTCATCGACCAGTGCCTCTAATGCTGTCAGCGATTTGAACACTAGGTCGTATTTTTCTACTGGAGTTAAGTAATGATTAAACAAATTTTTCATTCACAAAAGTCTGCTCCTATGCTAAACTAAAAGACAAGAAAGTCAAAGTACTTCGGGAGGAAACCCATGAAAAAAGTGGAAATATACGAACCGGCCGGTTGTGCCAGCGGTGTTTGCGATCCGATGATTGAGGCCGCTTTAATCCGGATTGAACATATGGTGCAGGATTTGCGGGAACGCGGCGTTTCGGTATCGCGCTATAATGTGATGGATGATATGCCGGCCTTTATGGACAGTTTTGTGGTGAAAGAAGCGATTGCCACCAAAGGTATTGACTGTTTGCCGCTGACAATTGTTGATGGCAAAATAGAGATGAGTGGCCAATACCCCACTGATTTTGCCCTGGCTAAATGGGCAGGCTTGCCCTGGGGTGACCTGGAAGTTTATGCTGAAAGGGAAAAAAGGGAAAAAACAGTCCTGTTTGGTGGTGGCGGTGATGTTTCCTGTGACAGTGATGACTGTGATGGAGACTGTAATAGTTGCAGTTAAGCAGGTAAAATTATTCGTAAAAAAATGAGAAATGCGAGAGCATTTCTTTTTTTGATCAAAATTTAACACAAGAATTTATTATCGCAATTGTATATTTATTAACAAGAAGAATATTAGGAAGAGAATAAAGATGAAATCGTAGAATAAACAGACAAAAATTGAGAACAGTCTACAAATATTTATATTGAAAAAGTTTGTATTTTACTCTAATAAAGTGGTAGAATAATATGCAATGTGAAAAGAAGGAGAATTTAGTATGCAATTTGACCGAAAGCTTCAGTTGGCAACCGATTTATACCAGTTTACCATGGGGAATGTATATGTTCAGGATGGTAAAGAAAATGAAGAAGCGGTCTTTGATGTTTTTATCAGAACTAACCCGTTTGAGGGTGGTTATACTGTTGTTGCCGGGCTGGAGCAGGTGATTGAATACATCAATGGCATCCGGTTTAGCAGCGCCGATACAGCCTTACTAAAAAAGAATCATCCTGAATTTTCACCTGCTTTTTTAGCTTATTTAGAGAATTTTAAATTTGAAGGGGAAATTTTTGCTATTCCTGAAGGCAGTATTATTTTTCCGATGGAACCGATTATTCGCGTCAAAGCACCACTGATTCAGGCGCAGATTGTCGAAACCACCATTTTGAGTATTGTCAACCATCAGACCCTGATTGCTACCAAGGCATCGCGGATCATTGAAGAAGCCCGGGGTGATATGGTGATGGAGTTTGGGTTACGAAGGGCTCACGGAACGGAAGCCGGTTTTTATGGCGCCCGAGCCGCTGTTATCGGTGGTTGTGCGGGAACCAGTGTGGTCGAAACTGAAGCAATGCTTGATCGTCCGGCTATGGGAACCATGAGTCACAGCTTTATTCTCAGTTATGATACCGAGCTGGAGGCCTTTGAAAAATATGTAAAATATAACCCTGACAATGCTACCCTGTTAGTAGATACCTATAATACCCTGGAAAAGGGCGTCCCCAATGCCATTAAGGTTTTCACAAAAGCGCTGGCCGAAGGTGCAATCACCGGTCGCTACGGGATTCGGATTGATTCCGGGGATTTGGCATATTTTAGTGTCGAAGCCAGAAAGATGCTGGATCAGGCCGGTCTTGATGAGGCAACGATTGTGGCTTCATCAGATCTGGATGAACACCTCATCAAAGATCTCAAGAGTCAGGGCGCAAAAATCAATGCCTGGGGTGTTGGCACCAAGCTCATTACGGCCTATGATTGTCCCGCTTTGGGTGGGGTTTACAAGCTGTCAATGATTTCCGGCAAAGCAAAGCTGAAGGTCTCCAATGATCCGGGAAAGATTACCAACCCCGGATACAAAAAAATCTTTAGAATTTACGGAAAAAGCAATGGCATGGCGCTCGCTGATCTGATTACCCTGGAAGATGAAATCATTAATACTGCTGAACCGCTGACCATTTTTCATCCTGTTCATACCTGGAAAAAACGGATTATTAATGATTATTATATTCGCGAACTGCTGGTACCGGTCTTTATCGATGGGAAATGCGTCTACCATTCGCCGACTATTTCAGAAATTCAGCAGCACCTAAAAGATGAAAAGAACAGTTTATGGCCAGCTTTTAAGCGAATGGTAAATCCCCATGTTTATCATGTCGATTTATCCGAAAAACTCTGGGCCTTAAAACAACAATTGTTGAGCGAGGCTGAATAAAAGTTAATTTGTCGATAGTGGATTAAGAATAATGGAAACAAATAATGAAGACAAAAATAGTGACGATCGAAGCTCTCAATGAGGCCGCATTAAGTGATCTGGAAGCGGTCGCCAGTCTGATCAAGGCCGGCGGAACGGTGGTATTTCCGACCGAAACGGTCTATGGACTGGGAGCAGATGCGCAAAATCCCAAGGCCATCAAAAAAATATTTGCGGCTAAGGGACGGCCGGATGATAACCCCCTGATTGTTCATATCGCCGGTTTGGACCAGGTGCAGCCATTGGTTGCAAATATTCCGAAAAAGGCGCAACTGCTGATGGATATTTTTTGGCCTGGGCCGCTGACCATTATTATGGAAAAAGCGTCGATGATTCCGACTGAGGTAACGGGGGGGCTAAACACCGTTGGGGTTCGCTTCCCCGACCATCCGATTGCCCAGGCATTTATCAAAATGGCGGGATGTCCGATTGCGGCACCCAGTGCCAATCGATCAGGTCGCCCCAGTCCTACTCAGGGAAAGCATGTCCTGGAGGATTTGGATGGGCGGGTTGATGGCATGATTTTATCGTCGGATGCCGAACTGGGTCTGGAATCGACGGTGATTGATATGACGGTGGAACCGCCGGTGGTGCTAAGACCTGGAGATATAACGGTTGCCGAACTGCGGGAAGTTTTGGGTAAGGTAGCGGTTTCGGCCAATGTAACTGAAAATGTGATACCGGAGAAGGTCGCGTCGCCGGGGATGAAATATACCCATTATTCACCCCGGGGTGAGCTGGTGGTGGTTAAGGGCACTCCGGAAGAAATCCGCGCGAAAATCATCCGGGCGCTGTCTCATTACAAAGGCAAACCGATGACAATTGGGGTGCTGGCCAGCGATGAAACGATGGCTTTTTATCGGGAAGGATTGATCATTTCGCTGGGAAGTCGCAATGATCCGAAAGAGATGTCGAAGAATCTCTTTTCGCGATTGCGTACCTTTGATGAACTTGGGGTTGGAAAGATTTATGCGGAGGATGTTCCGCTGAATAATGAAACATTGGCCTTGATCAACCGCTTGTACAAAGCGGCTGGCTATGTCTTTATATAAAGCTGGCTATGCCTTTATATAAATAGGAAGGAAAAAGTTATGAAAATTGCAATTGGATCAGATCATGGGGGCTTAGCTTTAAAAGAATCCATTAAACCATTTTTGGTGGAGCGGGGGCATGAGGTCGTTGATTTCGGAACAGAAACAACCGCATCCTGTGACTATCCCATTTATGGGGAACGGGTTGGTGAAGCGGTGAGCTTTGGAGATTGTGACCGCGGTATCGCTATTTGCGGAACCGGGTTGGGGATTTCGATGGCGGTTAACAAAGTACCGGGTATTCGAGGGGCTTTGTGTACCAATGAGTTTATGGCTGAAATGTCAAGGGAACATAACGATGCCAATGTGTTGGTGTTAGGTGCCCGAGTTCTGGGCGAAGGTCTGGCGATGCGGATTGTCAAGGTCTGGTTGGAGACGGAGTTTGCTGGTGATCGTCATCAGCGACGGGTTGATGGCATCGCGGCGATCGAAAAAAAATATTCAAAATTGTAAAAAAAAGAGAATTGCTGTATATACAAGCCTGTGAAATTGTGATATTATTGTTGTTGTTAATGTGTTAAACATTTCACGAATGCAGATTTGAATCAAAAATATCAGTTTTAATTGGAGTAATGGATGAAAAATAATAGGGAGAAACCCTACAAATATCTGGCCATGATCTCTCAAGTTGGCATTTCCGTACTGGTTCCGGTCGGGATAATGATTTTTATTGGCAAGGTTCTGGATTTCTATTTTCATACTGGCAATATGCTGGTGATTATTTTAGCGGTATTGGGGATCATGGCCGGCCTCAGAAATATGTATGTGATTCCCTTGCGGATGAGTGAAAGAGCTTTGAAAATAGCTGAAGCGAATAAAACTGAAGCAGATCGCGAAAACGAGAGAAAACGTGCTCAGGCCTACCGAGATGAGGTCAAGAAGGAAGATGAAGATGAAAACGATAGAGAATTTTAAAAAGTTTTCTTTAGAAACACGAATAATGATTGATGGGGGACTCATTAGCCTGGGATTATTGCTATTTAGTTTTTTAGCAAAAGATCCACTGGCATTTGGGCTGGGTGTTCTCTTTGGTGGAGCATACAGTATTCTCAATTTCAGATTAATGCAGTTAACCTTTGATAAGGCAATGAAAATGCCATCGGCGAGGGCTCAAAAATATGTTCAGACCAGATATTTTTTGAGATACTTAATAACCGGTGTTGTTATATATGTGGCAATTATTAATCCCTGGGTAAACATCGTTGGTGTTTTGCTTGGGTTGATTGCTGTAAAAATTTCAGTTTTAATTAATACAACAGTATCAAAAAAAAACGTCTTGATCCATAAGGCGTAAAAAATTCAAAAACACAATAGGCGGTTTAAAATAATTAAAGCGCCTGGACAATGAGGTGAAAAAACAATGGAAGGCCCAAAAATTTACGGGGAGATCTTCGGACTCCTTATCACACAAACACTTGTGAACACCTGGATCGTCATGGCGATGATTCTGGTTGTGTGTGCTATTTTGACAAAAAATATGCAAAAGCGTCCAGGAAAAGCCCAAGTCATTGCTGAAACCATTGTCACGGTTATGGACGATTTAGTCGGTCAAACGATGGGAAAAGATAAGATGAAGTTTGCACCATACATGCTTGCTCTGATTATGTTTCTTGCGTTTGCAAACACTGCTGGAATCTATGGTCTGAGATCTCCGACAGCCGATTTAAACTGTACCGTTGGCCTGGCTTTGATGACATTCTTTATGACCCAGTTCTTTGGTTTAAAATCAAAAGGACTGGGAGGCTATCTCAAGGGTTTCCTTGAGCCAATGCCGTTCTTGTTGCCAATTAATATAATTGGTGAATTTGCCAATCCGGTTTCGCTTTCTTTCCGTCTTTTCGGGAATTTACTGGGTGGTGGGATAATCATGGCACTACTGTATTCGGCGTTAGCAGGGTTGTATTTTTTTCCTGTGCTAGTACCAGTTCCGTTCCATTTCTACTTTGATATCTTCTCAGGATTATTGCAAAGCTTTATCTTTACAATGCTATCCATGGTATTTATTTCTGGGGCTATGGATTAATGAGGGAGAAAGGGAGGAAACGGTATGATTGGTGATGCGAATATTGTAGATTTTTTATTGCAGTTTCTTGGTCAGTTTGATGGCATTGATGTGATCAAAGCATTTTCAGCCATTGGCGCCGGGACGGCCATGATCGCTGGGGTAGGACCTGGTATCGGTCAGGGATTTGCCGCTGGTAAAGGCGCAGAAGCTGTGGGAATTCGGCCCGATTCTCAAAGTGATATTATTCGAACAATGCTACTGGGGGCAGCTGTTGCTGAAACCACTGGTATTTATGGGCTGATCGTCGCATTGATTCTACTCTTTGCGAATCCCTTTATGGGTTAATCGTCGTACGGATTTATTCTTTACGAATCCCTTTAAAAGGGGAGGAAATTT
>Ga0265295_1006212_pt1 | contig 14603 bp, 8 predicted proteins | sample Munlansysbiofilm_FD_192503 | JGI IMG/M metagenome (GOLD analysis project Ga0265295, IMG submission 192503) | Leachate microbial communities from a municipal landfill in Southern Ontario, Canada - Methane capture system biofilm | ecosystem: Engineered > Solid waste > Landfill > Unclassified ... | reverse complement strand
GAGAGACGCCTCATGTACGTTGCCATGACAAGGGCCGAGCGATTTCTCTATCTCTCCCATGCAAACTATCGAAAGGGTCAGTTTGCCCTGCGCTCGAGGTTTATTGATCAGATTGAGGAGTGTATGTAGGCAGTAGGCAGTCGGTAGTGGTTCCCAGGTAATACTCGAGGATTAAACTTCTATAATCCACATGTCCTGGCGGATACAACGGAGCATGAAACTCGATAAAAAAACCGGGGCCAGTGTAGGGGCTACCCTTTGGGTCGTCCTTTGTGCCGTCCCAATAAAACCTGACGTCATCTCGAAATCTGTTAATTATTTCTGAATTTTTCAACCATATGTTTTTTTGCTTCTTTTTCCGGATGTCACCGGCTCTTCCGGTGCATTATGCTTGCAGTCCCCGGGTTTCCCTATCAATCGACACCGCTTTCCAGCTCCAGCTTTCCCGCTTCTTATTATAGTTCAATACAGCATCCCCTGAAACGATTTGACCATTTTTTATTTGGTGTTCATTCATCAGGGGGGGCGGAATAAATATATCCCTTGGGGTAAATCCCATACCATTGGACTCTCTAACTTCCTCGCAAAATTGTTTTTTGACCGATGTGCTTGGTATCTGATCTGTCACCCCTGCCTGAAGAACTCGGCATTGCTGTCCCTGTTTAGATGTATATCTGGATAATTTAACCGCTATTGCGTCTCCTTCTTGAAAGGAGCCATCCAGTTTAGAGAAAGGAACAAGACCATCCAAATCACGGTCGACAAGAAAGTGAATCAATTTTCTATCTTTATTGACATGATCGACGATACCGATTTTCTCTGAAAAGACATCCCATTGGTTATCCGAATCTCGTTTTTCAATCACGTAAACCTGGAATCTATTATTGGTGTCGAAATCACCTTTTATCCTAAGGGCATCACCAGGATTTAAATTCGAAAATTTAAATTTAAATTCTGGAATGTTCACCTCTATTGGCTCCGAAAGGGTATTCACGAAGAGCCTTCGCTTTGGCTTGTCCTCTTTTCCTGGGACTGTAAATTTTTCACCCACATTGGTGTTGAGCCATGGCATTTCACTAAACAGCAGCGATTCAGCAGCTGGGGCGTTACTCTTATAAAAAGCAACATTTGAATTCCTGGGCTTAGTTTCTCCATACCATGCTTCCGTAATGATCCTCGTAGCATCCTCTGGAATTTTCTGACCCTCTTTATTCCTATATGCAACCAATCTTTCTACTTCGTATTTGGCACTGGCAAAATCACCCATTTCAACTAACCGCTGCGCAAGCTTAAGCCTGACTTTCCCGGTAAATTTATCATCTGACGAACACAGTAAAGCCTTGCAGTATGAACTCAAAGTGGCGTTTGAGTCAGAGGGCGAATAGATATCTCCCAGTAACTCCCAGGCCCAGTAATCATTGACTTTAGCCTTGGTCACCTCCAATCCATAAGTCAGGGCATCGTTATACCTTTCAAGGACCAGGAGAATTTTTGCTTTGTTATACTTAAGCCAGATGTTGTCTGGAAATCGGGTAATTGCCTGGTCGATATAAGGAAGGATATAATTCAGATTTTCATTTCTTTCAGACCCGGCCGCCTGTTTACTCGCTTGCTGTATAGCCCTTTCTGCGATAGAAGGATATTCTTTACCATTGTTGGCCACATATCTGTCAAAATCTTCCTGACGTAGATATTCCAGCCCCCATAAGCGAACAAACACCAGCATATTGAAATTGTCTTCTCCTGCCAGCTTTGATGCAAGCTGAAGAAAACAAGTGTGGAGCAATGAAGGCTTTTCTACTTCCAGTTTCAGGTAATCATTCAGGTGTTTCTTGACGATACTCAGGTTCACATTTTTCTGAGCCATCAATTTTTTGGACTGTTTATACAACTCCCAAGCCAGGCTGGTTTGAATCGCTATATCTGCAGCACCATTGGCGTACAGTTTTCTGTAAATATTGGCTGCTTCAACATGATTGCCCTGCTTGCTCAAGGACTTAGCTTTGCCAATAAGTTGGCCGTGAGGGTTACAGAGAGACAAGGCATACCCCACGCCTTTTTGTAAGATATCATCATTCGGATTAACCTTTATGATTTCTAATTGCTGGCGGTAATGAGCAAGGTTTTGAATTTGTCCTGCATTTGCATCTCTCTTGATCAAATCAATCAAGCACCAGGCGAGGGCCTTAAAATCCCACTCGTCAATGTCCGGAGCTCTCATCAACTGCAAAGCCATCTGATATGCCTCGTCGATGGCACCTTCCTTACGTTTGGCAAAAACCTCTTTGTTCGTCATCATGCAGTCAAACCCTCCGTTAACAATAGGCCCACCTCACCTACCAGAGGTCCTGGAGAACAGGCTGTTATCAGAGGCTGACATTTTGTGAGCTGATTTTTGGAGTTGTAATACACATCATATACAGCCACTTCCCTATCCATAGTGAAAGTGTACCGCTGTGACCATTGTTGTTCCACAACATTCTGAATTGTAATACCCCTTGCATCAGCAAGATTCACCACTCGCCCGTGGAAGTCATTCAGGAACTGTTGTTCAAACCTGAACTGATCACCTGACGCTACAGGACCAACGACCATCGGTCTACCTTTGAGTGTGGTGAAAAGATTGGTGAGTTCAGCACCGAACTCAGAGAACAGCGGATCGTTAACACTTGTAACTTTGCTCTTACCATTGTACCTGATATCAATTCGAGCAGAATCATTGTTGTGATTGAAACTATAAACCTCCTGGTACTGATTATGAGTAATGCTGTCAATAACAATTCCCTTGTCTGAAATAAGTTTCCGGACCTCGTGTAAAATAGCCAGTAAAAATGGTGAACTTTCCGGGATACCAAAAGTTTCCAGTTCACTTGATGGAACGTCAGGCACTTGCTGTGGTGAAGTTTCTTCTGTAAACCTTGTCGCCAGAAGATCCTCCTCTTGCTCAGGTTGTAAATTCAATCCGACACCCGGGTTTTCTACTATTTTAATTCTTGCGCCAATTTTTAGGTGGGGAGGGTCAAGTAGGTGAAGCTTTTGCGATGTTCGGGTGATGGCCGTGTAAAACCAGCGGAAATATTCTGCAGTAAGCTGACTCTGGTGATTTTTGCACTTCACAAATACATGATTCCATTCACTGCCCTGGGCTTTGTGGCAGGTAATGGCATAACCAAATTTAAGGCGCAGCGCATTGAAGTAGGGATCACTCTTCAAAGCATGTTTGAACTCCATGCTCTTTTTTGGGAGATCTTTATTACGTATACAAAAATCCAAATATAGAGCCTTGTTCTGATCTGAAGATAAACCCGGTTCCTTGTTATAAAGCAATTCTTCAATAATCTTTGCCTGAAAAAAATGTGAAAGTCCCTCAAGATCTTTGAAACCGATCACTACATTTCTGAATACCAATGGAACAGGAATTTCCTCAGTTTTATTTGAATTGGAAATTTTTCGTTTCAGTGTTATCGTACGTTTTTCCGGTTTTCCAAGCACCTGGCGGATCAATCCGAAATCACCATTGGATATGAAAATACCGTAGAAGTTGTTGTTTGCCACCGCCATTACTTTGTCGCCAGGCACTAACTCCTCACTGCCAGGGAAGAAATGCTCCCGAATCCTGTGGTTGTAGTCGGCAACATCTGAATTGGAGTGGGCAATAACGATCGATTCACCATTAATTTTTTCGTCACAGGTTTCCAGATAACGAGGTATGAGATTCTGATATTCGACCTTTGTAACATCCGGATAGTTCAGGTCAACATCTATTTGGTTAAAAACCCCTGTATGCAGTGCTTTACGAAGCTGGATAGCGTTCCAAATCACACCACTTTCGGCTTTCTGACGTACCACTTCCGTCAATTCGAAACCTGTGGAGCGCACATTGTGTTTACGTAACAGATAGTCTGTGTTTAAGGCTGGAGAAAAGTTCATTCCGATCGGTGGTAGCTGCGCATCGTCACCAATGAAAATAATCTTCTTGCTGTGATCGTTGTGATCCAAGTTGACGAACTTGAGAAAGTCGGTCAGCAGATACCCACTGCCAAAGCGGAAGAACTCAGCCTCCTGATAAATATCCGAAATCATGGATGCCTCGTCCACAATGTAAACCGTGTCGGCAGAGAACCCATTCATTGACAGCTGGGCATAAAATTTAAAGGTCTCTGTACCTTCTATGTCGTCATCCTGGTACTCGGCAATGTCGTCGAATGAATAAATAGTTTTGTGAATTGTGTAAGCAGGTGACTTGGTCTTGTTGGCAATCACCTTGGAGGCCTTGCCGGTTGGTGCAGCCAATACATAGTTGCGGCCAATGGCTCGGAAATACTCTGTAAGACCCTTTGTGATAAAGGTTTTCCCAGTACCAGCATAACCTTTCAAAAGGAAGACATTATCCTTTTTGCTGGAAATAAACTGATCAAGTCTATTAACGATTTCAGCCTGTCCATCGTTCAGGGTGTATTCAGCAAATGCGTCATGCATGCTTATTAGACGCCGAGTGTTTTTAACCTCAAAATCAATCGTACTAGCGGCCAGTGAGGAGGCTTTTTTGAACGCTTCAAGTTTAACCTGATCCAGAGACTGATTGTGAGCCGAGATCTCTTCTTGGGAGGCTTTTTCTGAATCGCCCAACAATTCTAACTCTTCTTTGGCAGCCGCAAGTTGTTTGGCAAGTTGCTCCTTAGCCTGTTTAAGTCCCGCCAGTTGGTCTGCGGGCTTAAGTGGTTCAGTATAGGAAGGATAGTCATCGGGCGTCTCTCCACTGTAGGCTTTGTATAACCACTGGCCGATCAGGTAAGCCTCTTTGATTAGTGAAACAGCATCTTTAATATCCACACTGCGTCCATGGGCTGCTTTGTTGCCCATCATACGAATTGCGTGGAGTTTCTGGATAACTGCCGCATCAACGATGTTTTGAAAAACTTCGGCCTTCAGTTTTTCAAAAAAACCATCGGTGGGTTTACTGGGCAGGTTCAGCTCACGGTAAAGAATGCCTACCACATTTTCTGCAAAACAGCGTAATTTAATGATGGCAGTGTGAGGATCTGTATAGGTGTAACCTTCAGCAAAACTGCCATGATCAAAGAGCTGCGGCCACCGGTGCTTCAAAGGCAAAAAGTTTTTTGACGGCATTTTTATCATCCATTACTCAGGCCAACAACTGCCTGCAGTTTTCATGCAAAGATTAATGGCTCTTGCTGGATTCCAGAGTCTTATTTATAATCTGTTCTGGGTAAAAATTATTAATATCTCCACAGTTCATATCTAACAGGGAGCCGGTTTAGTTCATCTTTATACAACCTCCATTTAGGTAAGAACAAATCCATTAAAGTTGTAAAGCGGTTGTTATGACTGTCTTCGAGAAGATGAACCATTTCATGAACTACAATATATTCGAGACATTCTGGAGGTTTCTTTGCCAATTCAAGATTTATCCAGATCCGTCTATCCTCAGAATTACAGGTCCCCCATTTGGTTTTCATTCGCTTCACACCAAACTCTGCCACATTGACGTTCATTATTTTTTCATACTGCCTGATCAATTTCGGAATATACTGTTTAAGCTGATTTCGATACCACTGGTTCAATATCTCCTGACGCTTTGACTGATCACTTTCCGGACGGACAAATAGGGTTAAATACTTATGGTTCAACTCAACCCTGGGTTTTTCGTCGGCTTCAATCACTCTTAACTGATACCGTTTGCCCAGATAATAGTGGCTTTCTCTTTCGACAAAATCCCTTGGCGCTTCCCGTTCTTGGTTTTTTAACTTTTTTTGCTGCTTCTTTATCCACGACAATTTGGAAATAACAAACACACGGATTATTTCCAGTTCCATGTGCAGAGGTGCAGACACTTTCACCTTACCGTTGGGCGGATAAACACTCAAGTGGACGTTTTTTATATTTTTATGAACCACCTCAATCGGCAGTTCACCCAACTGAAATGTTGACATGCTTAATAACTCTGCTGTTGTTTCACAATATTAAAAACTCTTACGACTTCTTCTACTTTCTTGTTTTTATCGACATCATCAAAAACTGTATAAATTGCGTGTTTTATCAAATTTTCTTTAGCAGGATTACCCCGCCAGCCATCACTTCTGCTAACCATAACAGCGGTATCCACCTGAATTGCAAGAGACTCATTTCTATCAAGATTGTTCCAAAGTGCACGTTTTGCAGGAGTATTTAAACTGCCCGGTGTGTTTTCTTCTTTACCCTCTGCAACTTTTTTAGCCAATGCTGCAACTTTTTTAAGATATGCTTCATAATTAATGGCATTTTGTTTGCGCTGTTTAATGATTTCATCCAGCAACTTTGACATGGTATCAAAGTAAGCCGGATCAAGCAGATGATCTTTAATGATCTTGCTTCGAACATTATTTTCAATTGTTTCTGCAACAGCGTCTTTATTCCCCTTAATTCCATCAGGCAAGCCGCCAATCGCTTCGCTGATACCGCTTTTAACAATGACATCAACCAATGACATATCTCCAAATGGGGAAATCACACTAGAGTCATCTGCCTGTATATAATTATCGATCAGGTGGCGCATATCCGCTTCATATGCTTTTAGGTCAATGGTTTCCCCACTGGCATTTCGAATAATCTCACGCAGTTTAAGGTAATGATCCATACGTTTCTTAATGTGATCAATTCCTGATTCGCTGTAGCCAGCTTCTGATATTTCATCTGCAATATTGGCATAGGCCCGGATGAATGTCACCGTCATTTTATACAGGGTGTTTCTAACGATTTCTCTTGCTTTGAGCTCTTCCGGGATTTCCGTGTTGCCACAAAAATAGTGAATATGCTCCAGATCGCCTTTCGGAGGCTCAACCGGCTCACATAACAACTCCAATTCTTCAAGGGCCGTATCAAGTCTTTCCCGGCCTGCCTCTAACCGATCCTTTAAAAGAATGTCACAATCTTCGGTATTGAATTCATCATAATCGAGCTCGCTGGTATAGACAGCTACCGCATTCTCAACCTTTTTAAACAAGTCCATATAATCAACGATATAGCCGAACTCTTTATCATCCCCGTCCAAACGGTTTACACGACATATGGCCTGAAACAAACCGTGATCCTGCATGGATTTGTCAATATACAGGTAGGTGCAACTGGGCGCATCAAAACCTGTTAAAAGTTTATCAACAACTATCAGCAGCTTCATATTGGCCGGTTCATACGTAAATTGCTGTTTTACAAGTTCTTCATATGTCTCTGTTTTGCTCATACCTGGTTTGGGGCTGATATCTGCCAACAGGTCGGTATAGATCTTGTAAATATATTCCTTGTCTGTTTCGGTATTGGCTCCGGTATCTTCCGTTGTGATATCTCTTGTCTGAGGATTATAGGATGTCACAACAGCGCATTTGCCTTTCAACTCGGTGGATTGAAAACACTCAAAGTAGCGGCAGGCTTCATAAATGCTGGATGCCACCAAAATGGCATTACCGGACTGTGAGCTTAACCGCAGCTTTACGCTGAAATCAAAAATAATGTCGGCAACCACATTGTTCATCCTGGAACGTGAACTTAGCACACGCTGCATGGTGCCCCACTTTTTTTTCAACTCTGCCTGCTGGAATCCATTCAAGCCCTTGGTTTTTGCATCAAACCACTCATCAATTTTTTTCTGAGAACTCAGACGCTGGTCAATGTCTCTGGCCTCATAGACCAAATCCAGCACCACGCCATCTTCCACCGCTTCGTTGAATTTATAGGTGTGGATATACTTGCCAAATACTTCGAGGCTCGTTGTCTTATCTTTTTTTAGCAATGGAGTTCCGGTAAACCCAATAAACAAGGCTCCTGGAAGCAGGGCTTTCATCACCTTGTGCAATTTACCGCTTTGGGTCCTGTGACATTCATCTACAAATACAAACAATTCCCCCACAGCATGGCTGGGAGAATTTTGCAGTTCCTTGATAAATGCATCAAACTGCTTCTTGCTTTTAAGGCTGGCATCTTTAGGGCCAAATTTATGAACCAGAGAACACAACAGACGGGGTGTGGCTTCACCCAACTGGATCATCAGATCTCGGCCGTTTCTGGTCCTGTAGATGGATTCTCCGGATTCCTTAAAAACCCGTTCTATCTGCTTATCCAGCTCATTGCGGTCTGTCACCACCAGCACCCTGGCGTTGGGGTTGTTTTCAAGAATCCATTTGGCCAGTATCACCATGGTGATACTTTTACCGCTGCCCTGGGTATGCCAGATGATACCACCTTCCCTTTTCTGGATATGTTTCTGTGCGGCCTTAACCCCGAAATACTGGTGGACACGGGGCAGTTTTTTAATCCCCCCGTCAAACAATACAAAATCAAACATCAACTCAATCAGGCGTTCTTTGTTGCACATTTTCACCAAATACTTGTCAAGCTTATACCCCTCATTGTCTGCCTCATCTTCTTTCCAGCTCAAATAATATTTTTCACCGGTGCCGATGGTGCCGTACCGCATGCCCTGGGAATCGTTACCGGCAAAGATAAATTGAATGGTGGTGAAAAACGGCTCGATGAATTTTTCCTGTTGATTGGTGATGTTCTGGCGGATGCCCTCAGACAAATCTTTTCGGCTGTTTTTCAATTCCAGCACAGCCACGGCAATACCGTTCACATAAAGCACAATATCGGGACGCTTTTCTTTTTCACCTTGAATGGTAACCTCTTCAGCAATATAAAAATTGTTTTTTAAAGGTTCTGCCCAATTAATCACCTGAATGGTTTCAGTGGGCATCCCTGCCTCCACTTTAACCGGAACCCCAAAACGCAAAAATTCATATACCGTCTTGTTGTTATGATAAAGACTTTGCCCGTGATTGTTTGCTGCATTTGTCAATTCATAAAGGATTTTATTGATCTGTTCCATACCGAAGGCCTGGGCACTTAAAAACTTTCTGAGCAGGGACTCTTCAATATTGCTGTTATCACTGCGATCCTGATAGTTACCCAGATATACATAATCAAGCTGATGTTTAAATAATTGGACTACCCGGTTTTGGGTGGCGCATTCTGGTTTTGTGACGGCTCCACTCATGTGGTGCTCCTTGTGGTTTGACGAGACGGATTGTTCCAGTGAGAAGGGATTGCATCATGCCTTGTTTAAGATTCTTTGTTTTGGTGAGTTTTGATTCTAAGGCGGAAATTTCGTTGTCTATATCATTTAAGCTTGAGACTATTCGAAATTGTATTTCTTTTTTAGGTAAAAGGAATTTAGCTTTCAATAAGGATGTTTTTGATAAATTATACCTTGTCGCCCCTTGTGCTAAAGATTTTAGGACCTCTCGGCCTTCTTTACTTCTGAAAAAATAAGCCAAGTATAATCCATTTACATTCACTCCCTTGTTTAAACGAAACCCGAAACAAAAGCTGTTTAAATAGACCTCACCGATATTAGCGTCCAAATAAGCGCACATTCCTACTTCTTCTGGGGTCTCTGATGAACCATTGAAAAACAAATCTCCTTTCTGAACCAAATTTTGGTTCTCGGTTTTTCCTATGTAAACTTTTTCAAGCATTTCCAAATTAATTTCTACGTTAGAAAAAACATTCATGAAAGTAATATATAAACCTAACCCATGCCCAAAATCTGATTTGTTTTTTCCAGTTAAACCTCCATATGTATTTCCTAAAGAGTCAAGAGAGGTTAATCCCCAACCATTTTTCAATTCGCCATTTTCATCAAACGGATTGAGCAACTTTTGCATTGCCCCTTGTTTAATCAGGCGTTTTTTTGTGATGAGCTTTTCAAGTTGAAATATCAGTTCATCCACATCACTTAAGGCTTTTGCGATGGCGGTTTGTTCAGTTTTAGTTGGGGGGGTTATAAAGTTGAAACTCTCCATTTCCCATTTTTGGGTATGTACTAATGCAGATGCTCCATGAGCTTTATCCTCAATGTATTTAGTTAGCTGTTTGAGTGCATGAAGGAAATATTCTGGACTAATTTTTTCATTATCAACAACAACTTTCCATGTATGATAATTAAGTACACCAAGGGAACCATTCCAAATATGTGGCCCAAAAGATGTTCCCCTGCTTCCTGACCATGCGAATAAAAGTTGCCCATTCTCAACTTCAATTTTTTTATCGTAATGACCATTAAAATAATTAAAGTCTTCCGATCCGTTTAAGTTTTGTATCCTGATGATAGGTAGTCCTTGCTTCTCCCATTCAAATGGTTTGAAACCTCGTCCATTAATTAGCTTGCAAACGTCTCCTATTGTTAATACGTCCCAGTCATCAGGGATCACGCCCACCTCAGTCTGTTTGTAACCTTCCTTTAATTCCATACAAACCCCATTTGTTCCAGATGTTCCGAAACAGCAATTTCTAGCTCAGCCACATTTTGGGTTTGTTCAGGCAATGGTATTTCATAACGTTCAGCAAGCTCTTTGATTCGGGATGTTAATCGTTGGCTGATCCGATCCATCTCAGAATGAACATCCTTTTTAACGGTTGCCAGCCACTTATCATCCACCACCAGCTGTTTGATTTGGTTTTCAGTAAGAGTTGGATAAAAAGCCAGCAGGCTTTCATCCAGCTCTGCCTCCTTTTCCTTGATCTGTTTTTTGATGGTGGCAATCTCTTCAATCAGGTCCAGGTATTGCTGCAGCACTTTTATTTCAGTCAGGAGCTCACCCTCACTGTTATTGGCAAGCGCCTGCTGTATTTGTTTCAATGCCTGCTGCTGTAGGGCTTTGATCTCTTTTCTATAGTCTTTAATGCTTTGGTCGCATTCAAGATAATCGTTTAAAAGGGGTGTCTCTTCATCAAACGCCTGTTTTAACCGATTTTTTACTGCTGTTAAAGTGACATTCCCTTTGGCATTTTTAAGGGATGCAATGCACTCCTTTTCTTTCAGATCTGCCAGATGGCCTTCTTTTTGATTCAGGGTTTTATTCAGGGCCTTATACGCTGCTGAGCTTTTAGGGTCTAATACTTCCCAGGCCAGGTCAATATATTCCTGTAACGCCATGATTGCTTCCGACTTATTGCCCACACCATTCAGCGCACCATCTTCACTGCTGTGCTCCTCTTCCAATTCTGCCAATAGACTTTGATGGTTTTCAAGTTGGTTTTTAAGATCATCTATAACTTGCTGCTCTTTGGCAAAGTATCGGTTTATAACCAGGTATTTAGGTATCAGATCACAGGTCCAGCCTTTATCGATTTCGTTGCCTTTATTGTTTTTCACCAGCACCCGGTAAGTAGATGCCTGCCATCCCCCGCCGAACTCGGTTAAGGCTGCAATCAGGTAACAATCATCCTGCATGATGTCAGACCAGTAATTCATCAAATGCTGGTATACATCGTATTTATCCATCAAGGGTTTGTCACAATAGGCAGACAGCAAAGTTTCCGATATCCCATGAATCAGTTTTTTAGGATGAAACCCCGATTCCAATGCTTTTAACTCAGCCTGTGTCTGAATTCGCCACCCTTCAAACACATCATTCATCTGCCCGGTATAGTCGGTGAATTCATCATGTTCAAATATGGTTTGGTTGATAAGGCTTTGTTCCACTTGCAGGGTCAGATATTTATCCGATCGTTCCGCCTGTTTAAAAAGTGTGTTTTTCAGTTGGGGAAAAACAGTCCAATAATTTTTTAAGGCATCAATATCTGTTTTGGGGATATCTCCCAGTAAATGAGCTTCTATATCTTGAATGTCTTCTGGTTCAGAACTGTCAATATAACGGGGGATGTTGAGGTTGAACTCATTGTTCTCAATTTCTGTAAAGCTTACCATTTTGCTGTAGCCGCAAATTTGGGTCTGGCGGTTAAAAACATCGACAATTCTGTGAAGGTCCATTTCACGGAGTCGATTTTTATTACCATCCTTTATAAACCCTTTACCGGCATCAATCATAAAGATTCCTTTTCTGGAACCGGCAGCTTCTTTGTCAATTAAAATGATGCAGGCAGGAATGCCTGTACCATAGAAAAGATTGGCTGGAAGGCCTATTATGCCTTTGATATAGCCTTTTCTGACCAGAGACTGCCGAATGACCGCCTCTGCATTGCCGCGGAACAATACACCATGGGGCAGAATACACGCACCTTTTCCCTGGCTTTTCAAGCTTCGGACAATATGCAGCAAATAGGCATAATCGCCATTTTTGTTGGGTGGCACACCAAACCCGTCAAAGCGATTGTAAGGGTCTTTTTCCGTATCCACACCATTTCCCCAGCGTTTGTCACTGAAGGGAGGATTGGCAACCACAAAATCAAACTGCTTCATCACACCCTCATCTTCAGGGAAACGCGGGTTTGCAAGCGTATTGCCCTGTTTGATTTCAGCCGTGGGGTTGTTGTGCAGGATCATATTCATATGGGCCAGTGCGCTGGTGGCATTGTCTTTTTCCTGGCCATACAGGGTGACCGCTGTTTTGGCCTCATCGGCCACTTTCAACAAAAGAGAACCCGAACCGCAGGTAGGGTCATAAACAGTCGTGATGCCTGATGTGGCAGCCTTATCAATACCGATAATTTTGGCCATAATGCGGCTGACCTCTGCCGGGGTGTAGAACTGGCCTTTGCTTTTCCCGGACTCAGTCGCAAAATGGCGCATCAGGTATTCGTAAGCATCACCCAAAATATCATCATTCTCAGCACGATTTTTACTAAAATCCAGAGCTTTATTTTCAAAGATAGCCACCAGGTTGGTCAGCCGTTCGACCTTTTCTTTTGCGCTACCCAATTTTTCTGCATCATCAAAGTCGGGAAGTGCTGTTCGTGACAACCTGTTTGCATTGGCCAGAGGAGCCACTATCTTTTTATTGATGTCATCCCCAATGGTTGGTTTGCCTTTTAATGCCACCATATCTGAAAAGCTTGCACCCTCCGGTATAGTAATGGGTGCAAACGGCTGACCTGCATATTTATCGCTGATATATTTTACAAATAGCATAAAGAGGACATAGTCTTTATACTGGCTGGCATCCATCCCACCCCGAAGTTCATCACAGCTTGCCCAAAGTGAGCTATATAGTTCTGATTTCTTTATTGCCATTCAAACTTATTCCTTTTTCAACAAAAGATTAACAACATCATCTCAATACCGTTTAAGAACATTGAAATCAATGCATATAATAAATTCATCTACCCGCACGGCCGGGACGAGGGATGGCTCGCAACCAAAACGAATATTGAAACTCCGTCAACTATGGTTCTTTGAGGGGGAGTTTTTTATGAAAAACTGGGGTTTGTACCAATACTCTTAGGTGCGGTTGGGAAAATATATTTGTTGGCCCAGGTTTGACCCAAGTGACAGATAGTATGTGGTGGGCTGTGAGAACTGTCCCATGTGGCCGCCTAAAGTGAGATACAGGTTAATGCGCTGTTCTAATTGAACCCTTTTCAGTGCGATGATTTTGCTGTCGACATCGGTTAACCGTTGCTCGTTGCTGTCTGTTGAGAACTTCAATCAGCTCAACTTCACCCTCTCTATAACGCAACGCAGATCGGCAATCGTCTAGGCTTTGATACCTGGAAGAGGCGGCGCTTCTCAGGGAGGACACCAAGGACGAGTATGACGACGGGGAAGGGCATCCATTCGGTCAAGGGTCTCGAATTTGACACGGGGGCGGTGGATGTTCAAAATGTCCTGGCGGACACAACGAAGCATGAAACTCGATAAAAAAACCGGGGCCAGTGTAGGGCCGACCCTTGCGGTCGCCCTTTGTGGCCGCCAATAAAATTCTAGGTCGGGTTGGAAACAATTAATGAGGATGAACAACCTGATCCAGTGTATCTGCCACCCATTTATTAAGGCTTTTTCCGGCATGAGCTGCAGCAGTGGCTATTTCAGCATGTATATCAGGGGAAACTTGTAAGGTCAGCTTGCCGGAATAAGGTTTAGCAGGTGTGCGTCCCTCTTTTTTGCAGTCAGCAAGATAGCGGTTAATGGCATTGTGAAAATCTTCGGTGAGTTGTGTAACGGTTTCACCCTCAAAGGTGATACTTTCTTGTATTCCAAGCACTTTGCCCCAAAAAAGACTATCCTGCTTGTCAAAGTTAGTTTTTGCAAAATACCCTTTATAGGTCATAGTCTTCATGACATCACCTCCAAATCTGTTAACCATTTCCGAATTTCTTCAACCATATACCTTTTTGCTTCTTTACCCAGGCTTTTTTTTATAAGAAACTCCCGTCGAAATTTCACTGTCAGAGTCTCGATTTTAGAGCCCTCTTTGGTTATCCTGCCCGGAACGTTCAAAACCAAAGGGTCGAAAGCATTAAGAAGGGTCAAAGCGACCCCCGACGTTTTGCGGTTCCGGGCAGGATAACCAAAGAGGGCGGAATGACATTAGTGCTCACCCTGTACCATCGTGTTTCATCGTTCGTTGTGTGAATAAGGACGTGCCGGTTATCCGAAATAAGTCTACTTTGAACTTCCCTTTACGCTTTTTTAACAACAGAACATTTAAGGTACATAGCTCCGAAGCCTGCAACTTTACAAGAAATATCGTGGTCATTTACAGGGTTATCAAGAAGTTTGATGTTTTTGACCCTTGTCCCCAATTTCATTGTGTCCTTTCCGGTCTTAAGATCTTTGATGGTGGTGACAGTATCTCCATCCTGTAAAGGAT
>Ga0265295_1006211_pt1 | contig 14604 bp, 11 predicted proteins | sample Munlansysbiofilm_FD_192503 | JGI IMG/M metagenome (GOLD analysis project Ga0265295, IMG submission 192503) | Leachate microbial communities from a municipal landfill in Southern Ontario, Canada - Methane capture system biofilm | ecosystem: Engineered > Solid waste > Landfill > Unclassified ... | reverse complement strand
GATCGAAGTCGGCGGCGGAGAGATCCTGGCCGATCAGGAAGTGGAACTTTTTGTCGAGGAGGGCGAGCGCATCGCCACGGCACGCAACCACTCCTCCACCCACCTGCTGCACGCGGCCCTGCGCCGGATGCTGGGCGAGCATGTCAAGCAGGCCGGGTCCCTGGTCGGGCCGTCACGCTTGCGATTCGACTTCACGCACATAAGCGGCCTTTCGGCGGAGGAACTGCAAAAGGTCGAGGACGAGGTCAATCGGGCTATCTTGGCCGACGCGCCCATCGTCACCCAAGTCATGTCCTATGATGCTGCCGTGCAACAGAAGCAGGCCATGGCCCTTTTCGGGGAAAAATACGAGGCCGACGTGCGTGTGGTCGAGATGGCGGGCGAATCCGTGGAACTCTGCGGCGGAACCCATCTGTCCTCCACGGGTCAGGCCGGAACGTTCGTCATTCTTTCCGAGGCGGGCATCGCCGCCGGTGTGCGCCGCATCGAAGCCCTGACCGGCTGGGACGCCCTGCGTCACTGGCAGGCGCAGCGCGAGGAAGTGCGCTCGGCGGCAGCCGCGCTCAAGGCCGCGCCTCATGAGCTGGGCAAGAAGATCATCGCCTTGCAGGATCAGTCCAAGGCGCTGGCCCGCGAGCTGCAAGCCTTGCAGGCCAGGGTCATGTCCGAGAGCGGCAAGGATCTGGCATCGGAGGCCAAGGACATCGCCGGAATGAAGGTGCTGGCCAGAAAGATCGACGCACCGGACATGAACGCGCTCAGGAATCTGATGGACGACCTGCGCTCCAAGCTCTCAAGCGGCATCATCGCCCTGGCCGCCGAGATCGACGGCAAGGCCATGCTCGTGCTCGCGGTCAGCAAGGATTTGCACGGGCGCTACACGGCCCCGGCGCTCATCAAGGAGGTCTCGGGAGAGATCAAGGGCGGCGGCGGCGGCCGGCCCGATCTGGCTCAGGCCGGAGGCTCGGAGCCGGAGGGCATAGACCGGGCGCTGGCGAAGCTGGAAGCCTTCCTCGCCAAATAGAAGCAAGGAGCCGCCGAACAAGGCGGCTCCTTTTTTTTAGGCAAGCCCAAGGCGCGAATTTTCCTCGCGGACGCATCGAAGCGCCCCGCGTGGCGGGATTTGGCAGGTTTTACAATGCGTTTTCTGGTTCGGCCCGAAGGACTAAACCGTTACGCTGATCATGGGATTGACGGTGCGGGTCTGAAAGGCCTGCTGGCTGTAGGCGCCTGCGCGGAGGCGCTGCAGGTTCGCGTTTTGGGAATAGTCTCCGGCGGGCCTGTACGGGGAAACGTGCTGGGTCAGATACTGAAGCTCCAGCTCCTGCGCGAAATCCTTGAGGATTTTTGGCGCGGGTTCGTCCAGGGAGATGTTCTGGGTGCTCAGGCTTACGCCGAGCTTGCCGAGCTGCACGGCGACGGTGCGCGTGGACACCTTGGCCATGAGCATTTCCCGCGACTGCCCGCCATTCCACTTCACGTCGGAGCCAAGGCTCTGACTGGAATATGAACTTAGGGGATCGACGGTCATGGGGAAGTCCTTCCTGCACGGGATTTTAGTCCTACTTACGATTGCCGGGGGATTTTGACAAGCACGAGAAAAATGCCGCCTTCCCGGCAACTTGCATGACAAGCTGCGCGGCCTGAAGCATGCGGAGTGCGGGAGCGTACGCTACCTGGGGCAGGTTTCGCCGTCTTTGGGGCGTCATCAAGGCGCCTTCGGGCAAAGGCACATAAGCCCTTTGCCATGGGGCGTGGGTGCCACGGGCCCCGGAAATCGCGCGAAGGCCGGGACTTCTCCAGCTTGTCACTTTCGTATTCTCCCGATACACAACCGGTTCCGGGTATTCGCTCGGAACCGGTTGCTTGCGCTTTTGCGCACCGTGAATCCGTTACCGTTTTTCCGTTGCCGTCGACAGGCAAATTTTAGGATATGTTATGGCTCAATACGTTGGTGTTTCATTCAGACGCCAGGGACAGATATATTATTTTTTGGCCACGCCGTTCGTGCTCTCGCTGCATGACATGGTCCTGGTCAAGACCGAGGAAGGGATCGGATTCGGGGAGATAGTGGCCTTGCGCGACAGTCTGCCCGAAGGCCTGGACCTGGAGTCGATCAAACCGATCTATCGTCCGGCCACGGCCGAAGATGTGGAGATTGGCCGCGAAAACGACGAGCTGGCCAAAGACGCTCGCAAGTACTGCCAGAAATCCATGGCGCGGATGAATCTGGACATGAAGCTTGTGGACGTTGAGATCTACTTCGACAAAAGCAAGATGATCTTCTACTTCACGGCTCCGGGCCGGGTCGATTTTCGGGAGCTGGTCAAGGATCTGGTGCGAAATTACCGCACCCGCATCGAGCTGCGTCAGATCGGCGTGCGTCATGAAACGCAGATGATCGGGGCGCTCGGCAATTGCGGGCAGATGTGCTGCTGCCGCCGCTACCTGCGGCGCTTCGAGCCGGTGACCATCAAGATGGCCAAGGATCAGAACCTTTTTTTGAATCCGGCCAAGATTTCCGGGGTTTGCGGGCGCCTGCTCTGCTGCCTGGCCTACGAGAAAGAAAATTATGCTGATTTTCAGCGCCGCGCCCCCAAGCTGGGCCGTCGCTACATGACCACGCAGGGCCCCATGAAAACCCTGCGGGCCAACATGTTTCGAGATTCCGTCAGCGTTCTGAACGAGGTCGGGGATGAGCTGGATTTTTCCCTGTCCGACTGGGCGGCCATGATCCTGCCGGACCAGCCGCGCATGACCACCCGTGACGATGCCCCCGAGGACGTCCCGGCCGAGTTGGCCGCGCTCATGGATCCGGAGCTCAGAAACAAGACTGCGCGCCCAGAGCGCAGGCCCAAACCCCCTCGCAGGGATCAGCGTCCCCGCTCCGGCGGTGAGCGCCCCGCCGGACCCAAAACGGATCGCCCGGAGCGTTCCGAACGGACTGATCGTTCCGAACGTTCAGATCGTCCAGATCGTTCCGACCGACCCGCCCGTTCCGATCGGCCCGACCGTCCTGATCGTGGTCCTTCCCGTCCCAAAAGCGACGATGCCCCGGCGCCAGCCTCCGACCGCCCCGAGAGCCGGCCGGAGGGTTCCGATCAGCAGCGCGAACGCAAGGAATATCGGCCCAGGGACAAGCGGCGAAGGTCAGGTCCCGGGCGCAAGGATCATTCACCAAAGCCCTCCGGGCAGCAATAAATTCCGGCAGACAAGGAGAACCGCTTGAAACCGTTTTTCATATCAACACCCATATACTACGTGAACGCCCGGCCCCATCTGGGGCACGGATATACGACCATTGTCGCCGACAGCGTGAGCCGTTTCCATCGCCTTAGAGGCGACGCGACATTTTTTCTGACCGGCACCGACGAACATGGCGACAAGATCGTGCAGGCCGCCGAGGCGGCCGGGCAGGATCCCAAGGCCTATTCCGATACCATCAGCCAGCTTTTCAAGGACCTCTGGCCCGTGCTGGAAGTGACCAACGACCAGTTCATCCGGACCACGGACCTGAAGCACAAGGCGTGCGTGCGTCACGTCTTGCAGACCGTGTACGACAAGGGAGACATCTACTTCGACGAGTACGGCGGGCACTACTGCTTCGGGTGTGAGCGTTTCTACACGGACAAGGAGCTGGTGGACGGCAAGTGCCCGGACCATCAGACCGTGCCTACGTTCATCAAGGAAAAGAACTATTTTTTCCGCATGAGCAAGTATCTGGAGCCGCTGCGCGAGCATATCGAGGCCAATCCGGACTTCATCCAGCCCGAGCGCTACCGCAACGAGGTCCTGTCCATGCTCAAGGAGGACCTGGGCGATCTGTGCATTTCCCGGCCTAAAACGCGGCTGACCTGGGGCATCGAGCTGCCCTTCGATTCCGATTTTGTGACCTATGTGTGGTTTGACGCGCTCATCAACTACATTTCGGCTCTCGGCTATCCCGACGGCGAGGATTTCCGCAAATACTGGTCCGGGGCGCATCATCTGGTGGCCAAGGACATCCTGAAGCCGCACGCCATATTCTGGCCGACCATGCTCATGTCGGCGGGGATTCCGCTCTACAAGGGGCTGCGCGTGCATGGATACTGGACCGTGAACGAGACCAAAATGTCCAAGAGCATAGGCAACGTCGTTGCTCCCCTGGACATGGCCCAGAAATACGGCCTCAGCGCTTTTCGCTACTTTCTGCTGTCGGAGATGAGCTTCGGCCAGGACTCCTCTTTCAGCGAGGACGCCCTGGTGGGACGTTTCAACGCCGACCTGGCCAACGATCTGGGCAATCTCTTTTCACGCAGCCTGTCCATGACCCACAAGTATTTTGGCGGGGTGGTACCTGAATGCGGAGAGCTTCTCGATCTTGACCGGGAGGTGCTTGAGATCGGGCACAACGCCATGGCCAACTATCAGAGCCAGTTCGAACACTTTCAGTTTTCAAGGGCGCTCAAATCCCTGTGGGAGCTGGTCCGCCATCTGAACAAATACATCGACTCTTCGGCTCCCTGGACCCTCTACAAGAACAAGGACATGAATCGTCTGGGGACGGTGCTTTACGTCATCCTCGAAGGCATGCGCAAGGTGGCCGTGCATCTGTGGCCCGTCATGCCGAGCACGAGCGAGACCATGCTGGCCCAGCTCGGGGTGAAGTTCAGCGTCGAAGGTACGGACCTCGAGTCCGAAACTTCCTCCTGGTTCGGTCTTGCCCCGGGGACCCCCGTCGCGGAACGTTCCAATCTTTTCCCCCGCCAGGACCTGGAACAGCGGGAGGAGAAGGCCGCCGAGCCCAAGAAAGTCAAGCCCGCCAAGGAACCAAAGCCCGAACCCAAGATCGCGATGGCCTGTCCGGAATGCATCGAGTTCGAGGATTTTGCCAAGGTCGATCTGCGTGTCGGCACGGTGCTTGAGGCGACTCCGCATCCCGAAGCGGACCGCCTGCTGGTGCTCAAGATCGATACAGCCGACGAAACGCCGCGTCAGGTCGTGGCCGGTATTGCCGAATTCTTCAAGCCCGAGGAACTGGTGGGCCGGCAAGTGGTCGTGGTTGCCAATCTGAAACCGCGCAAGCTGCGTGGCCTGGTTTCCCAGGGCATGGTGCTGGCGGTGAAGAAGGAAGGGGGCCTCGCTTTGCTTGGGCCGAGCTCGGAAGTGGCCAACGGGGGCAAGGTGTCCTGATCAGGGCCGCAGCCTCGGGCTCTGGATTTGAAAAGCAGAATCCCCGCTTTCGCGGGGATGAAATCATGGTGAAGCCAGTGGTCAGGGCGCTGGCCGGAACTCCGACCGGCCGCCTTGAGCCCCGCGTCACTCCCGCGAAGGCGGGAATCCATCTCCCAGACTTATCCGACGGACCCGTGCCATCATTTGGCGCGGGTCCGCCTTTTTGCTTGCGGTCTAGAACAGTCCGCTGATCACGCCCTTTTCGTCGATGTCGATTTTTTCCGCCGAGGGCACTTCCGGCAGTCCGGGCATGCGCATCATGTTGCCGGTGATGGGGACCAGAAAGCCCGCTCCGGAGGCGATCTCGACCTCGCGCACGGTGGCTACGAAATCCCGCGGGCGGCCGCGCAGCCCCGGCTGGTCCGAGAGGGAGCTTTGGGTCTTGGCGATACACACGGGCAATCCCTCAAGGCCCAGTTGCTTGACTTTTTCCAGATCCTTCAGCGCGCCGGGCGCATATTCCACCGAGGCCGCGCCGTAGACGCGGGTGGCGATGATCTCGATCTTTTCGCGCACGCTCTGGTTCCAGTCGTACAGCGGCTTGTAGTGCGCGGTGCACTGGTCGGCCGTGGCCGCGACAAGCTCGGCCAGCTCCTCGGCCCCTTCGCCGCCCTTCTCCCAGGCTTCCATGACGGCGGCCTGCACTCCCATGAACTGACAGTGGTCGAGGATGACCTGATGCTCTTCATCCGTGTCCGTGGCAAAGCGGTTGATGGCCACGATGGGCGTGAGATGGAAGAGGCGCACGTTCTCGATCTGCTTGGTCAGATTTTCAAGACCCCGGCTGAGGGCCTTGGCATTGGGCACGGGCAGGTGCGCAAGCTCGACCCCACCATGGTATTTGAGCGCCCGCACTGTGGCCACCAGGACCACGGCGCAGGGATCGAACCCGGCGGACTGGCACTTGATGTCCAGGAATTTTTCGCCGCCAAGATCAAAGCCGAAGCCTGCCTCCGTGACCACATAGTCGGCCAGGCAAAGGCCCGTGCGGGTGGCGATGACCGTGTTGGTGCCCTGGGCGATGTTGGCGAAGGGGCCGCCGTGCATAATGGCCGGATTGCCTTCCAGGGACTGGATGAGGTTGGGCTTGACGGCTTCCTTGAGCAGGGCGGCCATGGCTCCCTGGGCGTTCAGGTCCCGGGCGTGGATGGGTTCGCGGGCAAAGGTGAACCCGAGAAAGATGCCTCCCAGGCGGCGTTTGAGGTCCGGCAGATCGTCGGCCAGGCAAAGTATGGCCATGATCTCCGAGGCCGCCGTAATGTCGAATCCGGTCTCGCGGGGCACGCCGTGCGCCAGACCTCCCAGGCCGCAGACCAGACGTCGAAGCGAGCGGTCGTTCATGTCCATGACCCGCTTCCAGGCCACGGTTCGGCCGTCGAGATTGAGCGAGCGGTTTTTGCTCTGCAGATTGTTGTCGATGAGGGCGGCCAGCAGGTTGTTGGCTTTTTCGATGGCAGCGAAGTCCCCGGTGAAGTGGAGGTTGATGTCCTCCATGGGCAAGAGCTGCGAGTAGCCGCCACCTGTGGCGCCGCCCTTGATGCCGAACACCGGGCCGAGCGAAGGCTCACGCAGCACGACCATGGACTTCTTGCCGATGCGGTTCAGCCCGTCATTCAGCCCGATGGACACGGTGGTCTTGCCTTCACCGGCCGGGGTCGGGGTGATGGCCGAAACGAGGATGAGCTTGCCGTATTTGCACTGGTCCTTTTCGGCCAGGGCCAGCGGGAGCTTGGCCTTGTATTTGCCATAGGGTTCGAGCTGGTCGTCCCCGAGGCCGAGTTTTGCCGCGATGTCGCGGATGTGATGCATCTTGGCTTTTTGGGCGATGTCGATGTCGGACTGCACGGCCTTGGGCATGGGGCTCTCCTGGCTTATTTGTGATCGGGGCAGAAGGGGCAGAGGCATTGTTCGAGTTCAAGTTCGTATCCGAAACGCTCCAGCACTGTTTTGCGGCAAATCTCCACCAGTTCGAGCACGTCCCGGCATGTGGCGTTGTCGACGTTGACGATGAATCCGGCGTGTTTTTCCGAAACCTGCGCGCCACCCACGCGCAGGCCCTTGAGACCGGCCTGGTCGATGAGCTGGGATGCATAGGCTCCTGTGGGGCGTTTGAAGACGCTGCCGGCGGACGGAAATTCAAGCGGCTGTTTTTCCTTGCGCCGGGCCAGTATTTCCTTGCGCTTGGTCAGCAGGGGGCTAGGGTCGGATTGCGGCAGCTCCCAGGTTCCGGCCAGCACGACCGTTTCGCGCAGGGCCAGAGCCTGGCGGTAACCGAACCCGCATTCGGCTTTGGGAATGTCGATCACGCGTCCGCCTTTGGTCAGGATCGTGACGTAGACGAGATGGTCCGAGATTTCGTGGCCGTAGGCTCCGGCGTTCATGTACAGCGCCCCGCCGAGGGTTCCGGGAATGCCCGAGAGACATTCGATTCCTCCGAGGCCATCGCGCAGGCATTCCAGAACCCAGGCGTCCATGGTCTTTCCGGCCTCCGCGCGCACGGTGCTGCCATCGCGGACGCAGGCCGTCATTTCGCTGGTGGAGATGACGGGCAGGAGGATTTCGTCGTCAGGGAAAAGGGTGTTGGCTCCGCCGCCGTGAATCCAGAAAGCAGTGTTTTCGGCGCGATGATGGAGGACGATTTCAGCCAACTCCTGCGGGGTTTCCGGGAAGAAGATATCTTTTGCCACGCCTCCGATACGGAAGGTGCAGTAGTTCTTGAGAGGGACGTTTTGGAGGTGCTTCATGCTTTGTGCCTAGTTACTCCCGCTGCCTGAAGGGTGCAATATTGCGGTGCGGCCTTTGACCATGTAGGGAACATTAAACCTTGCCGGTCAGGCCGGAATTCGCGGTGCTTTGCGAGCGGGAACCGGCATGTTTTTTTGACGCATTCTTGAGTTGCCGTCGAATCAAAATAAAATTCCAATCATTCGAGATAATTATGAAGCTTTCCGCGAAATCCAGATATGCGTCCCGTATCCTGCTTGACCTGGCTCTGCACAACGAGGGCGTGCCTCATCGCGTTAACGACATTTCCGAGCGCACGGGAATCACCGTGCCGTTCATCGAACAAATCATCAAGCCCCTGAAGCATGCCGGGATGGTCACGAGCAAGCGCGGAGCATCAGGCGGGCATCAGCTGAGCCGGTCGCCGGAGAATATCTCCCTGGGAGACATCGTGCGCATCATGGAAGGCTCGGTGGAACTTTCGGCCTGCTTGAGCGCCCCCGAGCTGTGCGAAAGGACGGACGTCTGCCCTACCCGAGCGGCCTGGCAGCGGGCCACGGACGCCATGCTGCGTGAGCTGGACACCATCAGCCTGGCCGAGCTGGCCAAGGGCGCGCCCAATTGCTGCCAGCTGTCCGACGACTATTTCGAGCGCGACAGCTAGCTCCCTGTTTGACAAAGATTTTCCCCCCTGTCAGAATTCCTGGTTCCGCATTTTCGGGGCGGAATTTTCTGCAGCTGGAGGCACAATGAGCATTCCTTCGGGATTCCAATTTTCAACCGCGCAGTGCGGTTTCAAACGACCTGGGCGCTCCGATCTGGGGCTGGTGGTCAGCACGGTCCCGGCGGTTGCGGCCGGAGTCTTCACCACCAATCGTTTTCAGGCCGCTCCCGTTCTTGTGGCCCGGGACATTCTTGAAAGAGATCCTTCGGGCATCCGCGCCATCGTGGTCAATTCCGGGCAGGCCAACGCCTGTACAGGGCAGGAAGGCATTGCGAACTGCCGAGCCACCCTTGAAATGCTGTCCGCCCTCGGCCTTGAAGCCTCCGCAATCCTGCCCACTTCCACGGGCGTTATCGGCGACCAGCTCAAGATGGAGCTCTGGGAAAAGGGAATCCCCGCCCTGCGCGACAATCTTGGCCGGATGGGGCTGGTGGACATGGCCCGGGCGATTATGACTACGGACACTTTTCCCAAACTCGCCGCGCGCGAAGTCCGGCTTTCCTCCGGCACGGTCCGCCTGGCCGGGTTTTGCAAGGGCGCGGGCATGATCTGCCCGAACATGGCCACGATGCTCGGATTCATCCTGTGCGACGCAGGTGTCGAGCAAGAGTGGTGGCAGGCCGCCCTGGCCCGCTGCGTGGACAAGAGCTTTAACGCCATCACCGTTGACGGCGACACCAGCACCAACGACTGTGTTCTGGCATTGGCCAACGGCACCGCAGCCGAGGCGAGGGGAGCGGATCTGGATATTCTGGAGGAGGCCCTGCTCGAAATCTGTCAGGATCTGGCCTACATGATCGTGCAGGACGCCGAGGGCGGGACCAAGGTCATGCGCATCAACGTGCGCGGCGCGGCCAGCATGGCAGACGCGCAGCTTGCCGCGCGGGCGGTGGGCAATTCTCCGCTGGTCAAGACCGCCCTGTATGGCCGCGATCCCAACTGGGGGCGTATCGTGGCTGCTCTGGGTCGCAGCGGAGCAACGTTCACGCCCGAAGATGTGGTCGTGCGCATCGCTGGCATGACCATTTTCCGCCAGGGCACTCCGGTCAAGGCGGACTGGGACAGCCTTCTGGCCTCGGCCCTGCGCCGGGACGTCGTTGATATCGACCTGGAGCTTCATGCCGGAGAGGCCGAGCTTATGCTCATGGCTTCCGATTTTACCGAGGAGTACATCAAGATCAATGCTGAATACCGAACCTGAAGCCAAGACCATGACGGACCAAAGCTGGAAACGTCTGGCTGATTTTGTTTTCGAGCTTGGCATGTTGCGCAAGACGCCGCGCACCGGATACCAGTTTCTGGGTTCGGGAGCCGAAAACGTGGCCGAGCATTCCTTCCGAACGGCCATGATCGGCTACATGCTGGCGCGCAAGGCCGGTGCCGACGTTGCCAGGACCGTATTCCTGTGTCTCTTCCATGATGTGCACGAGGCCCGCATCGGCGATTTCAACTACGTGAATCGCATCTACAATACGAGCAACCCGGTCCTGGCCCTTACGCACGCCCTGGAGGGCACCGGCCTTCGGGAGGAGGCGCTCGGGCTCTGGCACGAGCTGGAGGCCGGCGTGACGCTCGAATCCAGATTGGCGCAAGATGCGGATCAGCTCGATTTCATCGCCAACCTGAAGGAAGAACAGGATCTGGGCAATCCGTATGCGTCCAAGTGGCTTGACCATGCGGTTTTGCGACTCAAAACGGACCCGGCCCTGGAGCTTGCCCGGGCCATACAGACCACGGATCAGTCGGACTGGTGGTTTGTGCGGCCGGACGAGTCCTGGTGGCGCAAGGGGAACGGCAAGCCCCGCCCATAGCGGACCATGACAGCGCCAGAAGCAAGCAGATTCCGTCACGGGAGGGCAGTATTCAGCTTTTTTCTGGCTCTTTGCCTGCACGTCATTCCTGCCTGGTTTGTCGTTTTCGGGCCTCTTTACGGTCTGCCAAGCGTCCTTGAACTCAACCTCGACACCATCAACATGTACCGCGAACGAATCTTTCGCGAGCAGCAAGCCCGGGGCGTTTCCCAGTTGGATTCGGCTCCATTGCATATTTCCGTTGATGTGCAGGCGCGTCCCGATACGCGCAAGCGAGTCTCAAAGCCTCGTAGCGAAGCGGATCTGAAACGTGCCAGGGCTGTGCAGCGAGCCATCCGGTCCCTGTGGGAAAACATGTCTCCTGACAGTACCGGCTACGCTCTGGTCAGCATGAGCATTCTCGAAGACGGCAGGATCGGCGAGTTTGTGGTCAATCGTGTTTCCGGCGACCAGGAATTCCAGGCTTTTCTGCTCTTGTTTTTGTCCACGCTCAAATCCACGTATGGCAATTCAGCCGGACCCGGAGAATCTCTGTGGATTGAATGCGAATTCGTGATTCAACCTATGGCGCGCAAGGAGGCTTCGTGATTGTCGCGGTCATGTCCGATACGCACTTGGATCAACCGGATAACCTGCTGGCCGCGATTTTCGAACGGCACTGCCGTGACGCCGATGTGCTTCTGCATTGCGGGGACTGCGTGAGCGAGGAAACATGGTCGTTTCTCAATTCCCATCCCAGATTTTACTCCGTGCAAGGCAATTGCGACCTGTCCCTCTTGAACGGGACTCTGCCCGTGCTGCGCGAGTTGGAGCTGGAAGGATTTCGGCTGGGCATGGGGCATGGATGGGGGCCGCGTTCCCGGGTGGGAGATGTCGTCGCGGCCCGATTTCAGGGCGTGGACATTGTCTGCTACGGACACACGCATATTCGTGACTGGCGACTGTCGCCCGAAGGCGTGCGCCTGCTCAACCCCGGCTCCCTGTTTTGGCCAAGGTCCGGCGAGGGCGGGATGGCCCGGCTCTATCTCAAGTCCGGGCAGGAGCCCGAAGTGGAGTGGATCACCATCTGAAGGAGCCTTGTCGGCACGCATGAAAAAAGCCCGCCTCAGTCGAGACGGGCTTTCGCATTTTTCAGGGAACGTGAGTGGCGGGGCTAGTTTTCGAGCAGCGCGGGGTTGGCGATGCGCACATCCGCCTTGGCGCGCAGATGCGCGACAAAGGCCTGCACGGTCTGCTCTTCGGCGCGCTCATTGAGGGAAGTCAGCCACAATTCCTTCTCTGCGGCCCATTCTTCTTCAGCCGGAGGAGTCACCTTGTCGGCTCTGGCCAGAACGTAGCCTTCGGGGAAGGCGTATGCCTCGGGCAGCCATGAACCGGCTTCAGTTTCAAAGGCCTTGTTGGCCAGCAGCTGGTTCATGCCCAGGCCAGCGATGGATCCTTGCCGCCCGAAGGGTTCCGTTTCCTTCAGCGTGGCGTCGGCCAGGGATTCACCCTTGAGAAGCGCTTCCAGATCCTTTTCCGCGGCGGTCTTGGCCATTTTCAGGGCTTCTTCACGGGTGATGGCCGCGACGATTTCCGTCTTGACCTCCTCCAGCGGCTTCACGCTTTCGGAAACCTGTTCAAGCTTGGTGGCAAGCAGGTATCCGTCGGCAATGGGGAGCGGGGACTGTGTCGTGATGTCCAGGGGCAGGTCGAACAGAGCCTGGGCGTTTTCCGGAGAAAGACCGGGCAGCTCCCTTGGTCCTTGATTCTTGGCAAAGTAACCCGATTCGCGGACTTCAAGCTTCAGGCCAATGGCCTTGGCCACGGCATCGAGAGGCTCCCCAACGAGCACCATTTCCAGGGCTTGGTCCAGGCGATCCTGCAGCGTTTCCGCCGCGCGATCCTCGGCGATGATGTTTGCTATGTCGGCCGCGACGGATTCGAAATCTTCATATCCCGCGCCTTTGACGTCTTCCACGCTAATAAGGTGAAAGCCGAACTGGGTGCGGATCGGCTCGCTGACAGCCCCCTTTTCAAGGGCGAAAGCGGCGTCTTCGAAGGGTTTGACCATCCTGCCTCGGCCGAACCAGCCAAGTTCGCCCCCGGTCTGCGTGCCGGAGGGATCCTCGGTGTATTTCGCAGCGACCTTGGCAAAGGATTTGCCTGCCGCCAAGTCTTTCTGGGCGGCCTCGATGGTCTGCATGGCTTTTTCCACGGCCGCGTCATCGGCGTTTTCGTCAACACGCACAAGAAGGTGGCGGGCTCTGACCTGCTCTTCGATCTTGAACCGTTCCTTGTTCTCGGCGTAGTATTTTTCGGTTTCCTCGGGGGAGACGAGCGAAAGGTCGGCCAAGGTTGCGGGAGTGAGCAGCAGGTAGGCGATTTTGGCCCGGGCGGGCACGGCATAGTTGGCCTTGCGCGCCTCGTAATATTCGTTGATGCGTTCTTCCGTGGCGTTGACCTGATCCTGGTAGCTTTCCCCCGGGTACATCATATAGGATATGACTGCGGTGCTGCGCCCGTAGGTATAGAAATCGTGGGCCTGATCCTCGCCGAGGCGTCCGGGCAGACCGACGTAGGTCCGCAGCTTGTCCATGGTCATCCCGCGCATGTATTCGGACTCGAATTTGCCGGGAGTGAGGTTGTTGGCGCGCAGCACGTTCTGGTAGGCGCCCGGGTCGAAGACGTTGCTTTCGTTCTGGAAGGCGGGAATGAGATGAATCTCCTTGGCCAACTCTTCCTTGGAAACAGTCAGGCCGAGCTTTGCAGCCTGCTGCATCATCAGTTCCTCGATGACCATCTGTTCAAGAATCTGCCTTTTGAATCCCATCTGGGCCAGAATTTCGGCAGTCAGGTTTGGATTTTGGCTGCGTGCGAGTTCGAGGCTGCGCTGCACACGTTCCTGAAAAGGCTTAAAGAGAATGGGGGAATCGTTGACCGTGGCGACGACGGTGGTCTGGTCGTTTTGCACGCGATTCATGCCAAAGGCCAAAACGAAAACGGCAATGATGATGCCGAAGAGGATTTTTATTCCCCAACTTTGGGCGCCCTGGCGCAGGATTTCAAGCATGGAATCTCCGACAAAGTGTCTGAAGTTAAAAATAATGGGAACTGCCCCGAGAGGCTTTTATTTTTGCCTGTCGTTGACGTAATTGAGCAAACCGCCCGCCTTGATAATGGCTATTTCATTACCAGTCAAATCATGGGTCAAGGTGAGCTGTCTGCCTTCCGATGTCGAGGCCAAAAGAGTCGCCCCGGGTGCGAGAGCGCCAAGCTCGATGCGCAGGACATCGCCCTGGGCCAGTGAGTCGTAGTCGGCCTCGTTGGCGAGCATCAGGGGAAGGATGCCGAAATTGATCAGGTTCGCCTTGTGAATGCGGGCAAAGGACTTGGTCAGAACCACCCGGACCCCGAGATGACGGGGGGCGAGCGCCGCATGTTCGCGGCTGGAGCCTTGGCCGTAGTTCTCGCCGCCGAGGATGAGCCCTTGGCCGGCGGCTTCGGCGCGGGTCACGAAATCCTTGTCCACGCGCTCGAAGACGTGCCTGCTGATGGCCGGAATGTTGGAGCGCAGGGCGGTGATGGCCGCACCGGCAGGCATGATGTGGTCGGTGGTGATGTTGTCCGCGACCTTGATCAGCACGGGCAATTCCAGAACATCCGGCAATCTGTCGAAGGGCGACAGGGGCACGATGTTGGGCCCGCGCAGGATTTCAACCTCGCGCCCATCCACGGGCGGGAAGGCGAAGAGATGGCGGATGGACGGTGCCGTGGCCGGCAGGGATGGCTTGGAAACGGCTTTGGTCCAGGTTGCCGGGTCGGTAAACTTGCCGTTCAGGGCGCAAAAAGCGGCGGTGATCGGACTCACAAGATAAACCTGCCCGTCCTGGGTTCCGCTGCGACCCTCGAAATTGCGGTTGAAGGTCCGGGCGCTGACGCCGCCGCTGGACGGCGAGCCGCCCATGCCGATGCAGGGGCCGCAGGAGCACTCCATGAGCCGTCCGCCGGCGTCGAGGATGAGGTCGAGCAGGCCTTCGCTCATGAGCATCTTGAGCACCTGTTTGGAGCCCGGTGACAGGAGCAGGTCGGTGCTTGGGGCGATGTGTTCGTCCTTGAGGATCTGGGCCACGCTCTGCAGGTCCGAGTAGG
>Ga0265295_1006210_pt1 | contig 14604 bp, 18 predicted proteins | sample Munlansysbiofilm_FD_192503 | JGI IMG/M metagenome (GOLD analysis project Ga0265295, IMG submission 192503) | Leachate microbial communities from a municipal landfill in Southern Ontario, Canada - Methane capture system biofilm | ecosystem: Engineered > Solid waste > Landfill > Unclassified ... | reverse complement strand
CCGCGATAAACTACCGCTACCAAATGAGCGAGCGGGAGATAGGCGAGGCGCTTGGTGAGCTTTTTGCCTCCGGCATGTTGCGTCGCGATGAGGTGGTGCTTACAAGCAAAGCGGGGTTTTTGCCGCTCGATTTTCCTTTTCCTGCCAACCCGTACGTGTGGATAGAGGAGCAGATCGTAGCAAAAAATCTTGCCGCCAAAGAGGATATCGTAGCAGACCAACATGCCATGACTCCCGAATTTTTGCGCTGGAGCCTTGAGCGTTCGCTTGAGAATCTAGGAGTCGAGACGATCGACATTTTCTTTTTACACAATCCCGAATTTCAGCTCGGATATATTTCGTACGAGAGTTTAAAAGAGCGGATCAAAGAGGCGTTTGAGATTTTTGAGACGTTTGTAAAGGAGGGAAAAATCCGCTGTTACGGCATTGCAAGTTGGAACGGCTTTTTGTATGAACCAAACCATACCGAATTTATAAGCCTTGCCGACACGGTTGCCATAGCCGAGGAGGTCGGGGGCGCGAACCATCGTTTTAGTTACGTGCAAACCCCTTACAATCTCGTAAAAACCGATGCTCTCGTATACCCGAATCAAAAAAATAAAGAGGGAAAAATCGTGCCGTTTATGACGGCAGCGGAGAGTTTCGGCTTAAAAATGATGGGCTCTTCATCGCTTTTGCAGATGAACCTTTTTAAGGGAAAATTCCATGAAAAAGTGGGTGCACTTTTGGGAACCGATGGACTCTCGGACGTTTTAAGTGCGTTGCAGTTTGCACGCAGTGCCAACGTCATGAGCGCCCTAGTGGGAGCGGCGGATGCGGCGCACGTGGAGCACAACCTGCTACTTGCCAAAGTGCCCAACCCAAAACCGCATAATCTTAAACAACTTTTCGGAGGATCGGATGCTGTATGACGTCATAGTGGTAGGAAGCGGGATAGCGGGGCTTATGAGCGCCCTCCATGCCAAGAGGGCGGGGCTTAGCGTAGCGGTGCTTACCAAAACTACGCCGTTTCGTTCTAGTTCGGCGGTTGCATCGGGCGGCATAAATGCGGTGTTTAGTGCGGAAGATTCTATACAAAGCCATATAGAAGATACGTTGGCGGGCGGGGACGGGCTTGGCAACGTCGTGAGCGTTTCGCAGATGTGCGCCGAAGCACCGAGCGTGATTGAGGAGCTTTTAGAGATGGGTGTGGAGTTTGCCTTCAACGAAGACGGCACCCCAAAACAGCGCCCTTTCGGCGGAGCCAGTAAAATCCGCACATGCTACAGCGCCGATAAAACTGGAGCGGCGATCACCCAAAAACTCTTTGCCGCCTGCCGCGAAGATGGGGTGGAGATATTTGCCAACCATATGTTGCTGAGTATCGCCAAATACAAAGAGCAGCTCTCGGGCGTAGTGGTGCTCAAGCGCTCCAATTCCCACGTTATCGCCATGGCATGTAAGTCGCTTATCTTGGCAGGGGGCGGTTATGCGGGGATCTACCGCGGGCATACCACCAACGCGCTAGAGAGTTCGGGGGACTTGCTTGCAATTGCTCACCGCGCGGGGCTGGTGCTAAGCAACCTTGAGTTTATGCAGTTTCACCCCACGACGCTTTCACACGGCGGAACACTTATCAGCGAAGCGGCGCGCGGGGAGGGGGGCTATATAGTCGACGAAAACGGCGAGCGGTTTGTCGATGAACTTAGTACCCGCGATAAACTTTCACGGGCTATTTTGTTGCACCAAAAAGCGGGGCACAAGGTATATCTCGACCTGCGCCATTTGGGCGCGGAGACGATAGACGCCAAACTTCCCTCCACCAAAAAAAGTGCGCTTAGCGGTGCGGGGGTGGATATAACTACGGAGCTTTTAGAGATCGCTCCCGCGGCGCACTATAGCATCGGGGGGATCTGGACGAGGGAAGATACGAGTACGAGCATGCCAAACATATTTGCCTGCGGCGAGTGTGCGGCAAACGGGGTTCACGGAGCCAATCGCTTAGGGGGCAACTCCCTTTTGGAAGCGGCATATTTCGGCAAAGTTGCGGGGCAAGAAGCCGCAAGAAATGCCAAAAAGCGCGAATTTGCTCCGATAGATTATGCCTACGTAGAAAAAGAGATGCGCAAGGTGGAGCTTATCATCGGCGGGGAGAGCCTTTTTAACATCAACTCGATGCGCAAAAACCTCGGAGAGGAGCTCTTTCGCGATGCGGGAGTATTTAGAAGCGAAGAGAGTCTTAGCAATGCGTTGGAGTATATTCACTACCTGATGCAAAAGCAGTACGGCTTGCACTGCGTGAGCAAAGAGTACGCCAATAATGTCGAACTTTCGGCGATTTTGGAGTTTAAAAACGCTTTGCTTGTCGCGGAGATGGCGGTGATGTGCGCGCTCAAACGCAAAGAGAGCCGCGGGGTGCACTACAGAGAGGATCACCCGCAAAAAGATGAGCAACATTTCGGGCGTTCTTCGTATGTAAGTCCCTACGGAAGCGATTATTTTGACGTAACGTTCGGGGAAATACACAAAGGCGGGTTTATTTATAAACTCAAAAAGTTTTTTCACTTCGTGTGAGAGTCAAAAACAGGCTAAAGCCTGTGTTACGAAGGCAAACACGTAACACGACTTTAGTCCGTAAAAAAACAAAGGATGTAACAATGGCAAAAGTGATGCTTAGAGAAAACGACGAGGGGAAAATCCTCTTTTACGTTGCGAAAAAAGATATGGAGGAGATCATAGAATCTCTGGAGTTTGACACCGATGCAAAATGGGGCGGCGAAGTAAACCTCACCAACGGCGACGTATGGTTCATAGAACCCCAACCTAAAAAACTTCCAGACGAAGTCAACGCAAAAATCATCTCCCGCGGCGACGCGTAACCTGATATTACAAAAAATACGTGAGTTGTTAGTTTTTCTCCCGTATCTCTCGGATACGGAAAGCGTTTCAGGAAACATCCCTGCTGGAGCGCTTCGCTTGTTTTGGGGGTTGTAGGGACATTTGTCCCTGCCACTTTTCGGTTAAAATTCGATTCCGTATTTTTTCATTTTGTACCCTATCTGCCTTGCACTCATTCCAAGCTGTGCGGCGGCTTTGGTTTGGATGCCGCGGTGCTCTATGAGGGCTTGGAGGATCGCTTCTTTTTCAAGCTCGTCAAGGCTTTTTTTGGTCAAGGCTTGCGGTTGTTGCACCGATGCGGCGGAGGGGTGTTGCATCGGGGGTTGCTCCTGCGGCATACGGGGTGCCTCTTGCACGCTCGCTTTTGGCGCTGTCTCCTCTTGCATATAGATTTTTTGGAAATTAAAAGGGAGTACGTGGCTGAGCATCTGCGGCTCTATCACACCCTCGCGGCAGATAAGAACGATCCGCTCCATGGTGTTTTGCAGCTCGCGGATATTCCCCGGCCATGGGTAATCTAAGAGCAGTTCCATCGCCTCCTTGGAGAGTTGCATCTGCTTTTTATGCTCTTTGCAAAATTTATGCAGGTAGTGTTCTACAAGCAGTTTGACATCCTCGTAGCGCTCCCGAAGCGGCGGAAGATTGAGCGGTATGACGTTGAGGCGGTAGTACAGATCCTCCCTAAACTCCCCTTTTTTTACCATCTCTTCAAGGTTGCGGTTGGTCGCGGCAACGAGGCGTACGTTGGTTTTGATGGTTTTTGTACCCCCTACGCGCTCAAACTCCTGCTCTTGTAAAATACGCAGCAGTTTTACTTGAAGCGAAGGGGTGATATCGCCTATCTCATCCAAAAACAGCGTCCCGCCGTCTGCAAGCTCAAAGCGCCCTTTGCGGGTTTCTCGCGCATCGGTAAATGCCCCTTTTTCATGCCCGAAAAGTTCACTTTCCAAAAGCGTTTCGCTGATTGCCGCACAGTTGAGTTTGATAAAAGGACCGTTTTTGCGGTGGCTTAGGTTGTGCACCGCGGTGGCGATAAGCTCTTTTCCCGTTCCCGTCTCGCCCCGCACCAAGATGGTGGCATCGGAGGGTGCAACGGTCTCTAACATGCTAAAGATCACGCGCATTTTGGAGCTTTTGCCGATGATGTTTTCAAATTTGTATTCGCTGAGCACCTGGTCTTTATAGTAGGTTTTGAGTTCGCTCAGGCTCTCTTTTTCCTCGCTAAAACGTTTTTGCATCGAGATGGTTCCCCCAAAGAGCGAACCTACGATGGTGAGCATCCGCACTATGTCGTCAAAATCCATCACGCTAGAGCTGTTTATATTTGCCGAGATCACCCCGATAACCCCGTCGTCTTGGATGATGGGCACGGCAACGTAGGAGATAGATTTGGTGTTGAGCGTGCCGATTTTATTGAGATAGTTGATATTGTTATGGATGTTTTCTATCACCACCGGTTCGGCACTTTTTGCCGCAAGCCCCGTTGCACCCTCGCCGAGTTTGTAGCGCGCCATTTTTTGTTGTTGTGGCGTGAGGTCGATGGAGGCGAAAAGTTCGAGTTCATCCCCCTCATCGTTTAGTACGAACAGGGTTGCGCGGTCGATGTAGGAGTTGCGCTTGAGCAGGCGCATACAGCGTTCAAACGTCTCTTTTGCGTCGGTGGAGCTTGCAAGCGTCACGGCAATATCGTAAAGAAGGCTGATTTCGTTATAAGCAAAATGAAGTGAACAGGATTGGCACTCTAAAATATTTTTGGGTTGTGTTTTTTTCATGGGTTGCCCCTCTTTTTTTTCCTAATTATAGTAGAAACAAATTCTTTAAATAGGCAATAAGTTGTATAAAAAATAATCATTATAATTTTTGATTATAGAACGGAATATGCAGATTGAAAGGAAATTCTTTCATAATAAGGATAGAGATGCAAATTACCGTACATAACATGCCGACACAATTAGAAGGAAAAGAGATACGGCTTGCCCAAGAGGCACCCGCCGCAAGGGTGCTTGAGCTCGGCGGAGCCCAAAACGTCATAGGGATGATAGCGCCCAAGGTACAGCTTCTCATAGCGATCCCGTCGCTTAAAACGGAGGTGTGCTCTTTGGGAGCCAAAAAGTTCAACGAGATGATGCAAAACTACAAAAATGTAACGACGGTGATGGTAACCACCGACGATGAAGTTTTTTTAGAGGAGTATCTCCAATCGCAGCCGCTCGAACATGCCAAGCTTTTTAGAGACGAGGAGCGGCAATTCGGTAAAAAATACGGCGTGCTTATAGGGGAGGGGAAGCTTAAAAACCGCCTTGCCCGCGCGGTGTTTATCGTCGATAAGGAGGGGATCGTGCGCTATAAGGAGATAGTGCAGGAGATCACCGACGAGGTGGATTATGCGGCGTGTATGCAAGCGCTTGAAGAGGTGCTTGGCGCAAAGAAAAAAGCCCACGTGCACGAAAACTGGATGAGGGCATGAGCGATGGATACGACAAAAATGTACGAGGATGTTAAAAATCTGCTCGCATCACATGCCGTAAACGGACATGCCAAGCATGTTTTGGCACCTTACGTGGCGCGCGTGTCGTTAGAGATGCACCATCTCTACGAAGATTTGGGGTTTGCAAGCCGCACCCAGATGGGAAAGTTTATGATGCACAATTTTCCCACCTTGGCATCTCAAAAACCGAAAGAGAAATTATGGAAAAAATTTCTCTACGATACCATAGGCGCCGTCGCACCCGCATGCCATAGCTGCGAGACGATGGATAACTGCTTTAAATGCAACGTAGAAGATAAACAAAGCGCATAAAAGGGGTAATAATGCAAAGCGGAATTTTAAAAAGCGTGATGAAAGCGATCTATAATCTGTGTGACGAGGAGAACTACAACGTGTACGATTCCTACGACATCTCGGAGTATTTGGGACTGCGCCTTGAGGTGGTGGAGAGGGCGATCCAAACTCTGCTCGATGCAAACTGCCTGTGCGAGTGTATGAACCTCCACGACGACGGCATCCAAACCTACTGCCTCAGCGACAAAGCGATCGATCTGGTGGAGCGGGGGTAGTTACTTATAAACATCCCCTCTTGTGTCTACCTTTAAAATTTGAATCTCTTCATCGTTGAGATGAAAAAGTATTCTGTATTTTGAGACCCTTAGCCTAAAAATAGGAGGGATATCGTTGCCCGTGAGCTTTTTGACATCTCCGTCGGGTAATTTTTGAATAGCGTTAAAGATTTTTTCTTGAAGTTTTCTATCGTATGTAGCAAATTTTTTTTCAAAAGTTTTGGAATAAAAGATTTTCATAAGTTGAATTTACTTTTAAAATCGTTGTTTGAAGAGAACTCCTCATTTTTTAGGATTGCCAAAATCTCTTGTTCATCTTCGGCTTCAAGAAGTAGCTCTGCTTTCTCTTTTGTTTTTGTATTTTTTGCAATATATTCACTAAGACTTTCGCGAATCATTTGAGAAATCGATTTTTTTTCTAAAAAACTAACAGCGCGCACCTGTTCGTAAAGTGCTTCATCGATTGTAAGGTTTAATCTATGCATTAGGACACCTTTATGTAGTGATGTATTGACGTATTATAACATAAGTATCCCCTTGTTATATAGTGGTTTTAGTGTCGGCAAATGTGCTACAATAAGAAAAAATGTGGAGGTTTTATCGTGAATAAAAATGAGATCATTTTAAAATTACAAGAACTAAAACCGAATGTTCATCGTCGGCTTTAAGAAGTTGTTTTGCTTTTTCTTTTGTTTTCGTATTTTTTGCAATATATCTGCCGATGCTTTCACGTTTACATCCCATATTTTTATTAAACAACACAATGTACATTTAACACTTTTTTTTACTATTTAAACGACAAAATGTCCAAATAACGCCAAAAATATTTTTAAATACACATTGAAATTTTAAAAAATTTAATGGATTTATCTGAAAAATAACAAACATATTGCATTTTTGTCATCGTTTTATCATTTAAACTAATATTTCCTGTGTCGTTTATTTAGTGAATTTCAAGCTGTTTAGCATATAATGTTCATTGAATAAATAGTTATATTTCAAAATAATAAGGAAAAATATGAAAAATGAAAAAAAAAGACTATTATTAATCAGTGCCTCTCTTTTTATAATAAATCTCTTAATACTAGTTTCTTTGCCCAATTCATATTCTTCTATAATTTATGGAATTATTTTTATTCCTCTTTTATTTTTTATAACAGGACCTTTTTTAATTGCTAGCATTATTAGTGCTTTATTAAAATACAATGATAAAGAACAAAAACATCCATGGCAAAATTTACTTATGAGAGTGTTTGTAATTTTTTGCATAATTATATTTATACTATTTATTCCAACTATTGTATCTCAGGGTTAACACTTAATATAACAAGTCGTAGTAACAAAAATATGTTACCATAGCCAAATTATAGTTTTAAAATTAGAGATATTTGACTAGCATTACAAAACTCAAATGACTACTAAAGCGGGTAACATATTTTTGTACTCAAACGTTATAAATTGAGTTTGTAGCTAGTGAAAACAAGCTAATTATTCCACGCTAAATCGCCTTCCGCACCAACCGCCAAACTACCCCTACCAAACACCATTGTTTCCTATTATGATAAAGCTTTACATGCCAATGCAGGGGAGAATCAATGAAACTCAATATCGAAGCGATCGCACCCAAATCGTTTTTTGAAGCCTTTGATGCATCGAATGAACCTATTGCGGTGACCGATGCGAATTTGGAAAAAGGGGTGTCGTTTATCTACGTCAACGAGGCGTTTTGCAAAGAGACGCTTTATACCAAAGAGGAGCTCATAGGGCAAAACCCTAAAATACTTCAAGGCCCAAAGAGCAATCGCGCGCTTTTGCAAACGCTCAAAGAGTCGCTCCAAACCAAAGGGTTTTTCCAAGGGCAGACCACCAACTACAAAAAAGACGGTTCGGAGTATATCGTGAACTGGACGATCTCGCCGTTAAAAGACAGGTATGGCAAGACGATCGCCTATATCTCTTTTCATAAAATCATCACCAAACAGGTACAAGCCGAGGTGAAAAACATGGTGTTTGAAGAGGTGCTCGAACATCTGCCGAGCATGATCCTCGTGACCGATCTCGAAGCCAACATTGTCTATGCCAATAAGACCTTTACAGATAATCTGCAATACTCCAAAGAGGAGCTTCTAGGCAAAAACGCGCGAATGCTCAAATCGGGCAAACAAAACGAAGCCTACTACAAAAAGATGTGGGAGAAACTCACCACGCAGGGGAGGTTTGATGGTATTTTCATCAGTGCGAAAAAAGACGGTTCACTCTTTTACGATAAAAAAACGATCACGCTGCTCAAAGACCATGATGGCAACCCGCAGTTTTACATAGGGGTGAGCCACGACATCACAAAGCTCAAAATTGCCCTGCAAAAAGCACATGCCAAGTAAGATTTAGTTCTCTAGTATCTCTTTGGTCTTGGCATGTCGGTAGGTAAACATTGCGGCAATATCGCGCTCAAATAAAGGCTCTATCAAGGGGTTGAAGATCCCAAAAGGGAGTTCGTATTCTATAACGTCGCGCAGTTCGCACGAGCCATATTTTTGGGTAAAAATATGTTGGTGGCGCCAGTATTTCAGCGGTGAACGCATGGCGACGTCTATGAGAGTAGAGGGGCGCGCGAGTTTTTCTATGCGCACCTCCCAGGAGGTCGGTATAAAAAGCCGTGTCGTTTTGAGATGCACTATCTTCCCCTCAAAGGCGGTTGTATCCTCATCAAGAAGGAACACTTTTGTATTGGGAGGGGTGATCTTTGTGATATTGGCAGAATCGGTATGAAAATCAAAAAGCTTCTCTTGGGTGGATCGAATAAGGGTGGCGTAGGTGAGTTGCTTTTTCATTCTTGAACCGTCCAAACAAGTTTTGCCGCGTCAAATCCAAGATCGGTTATTTTGGCAAGCAGATGCTCTTGTGCCTCGATGTCGAGGGTTTTTGTTCTGCTTAGTATCCAAAGATACTCTCTGCTCGGCGCACCGACGAGGGCATAACTATAATCGTCTGCAAGTGCGATGATCCAGTAGTCGCCGTAAAAAGGGCGAAAAAAGCTCACTTTGAGTTTTGCGTTGGTCTCATCCGTGGCGTAGGCGACGCCGATCGCCTCTTTTTTGCGATTGTCCTTTATCATACTACAGCGGTTGGTCACTTTGATATCGCCGTTCGTTTTGAGCGCGTAGGTAGCACTCACGTTTTTGCACCCCTCTTCAAAGAAATGCTCAAACCTCGCTATTTCGTACCAATCACCGATATATTTTTGAAGCTCCACCTGTTTTACGGTAGGAAGCGGAGCGTGTTTTGGAGCGCATCCGACAAACAAAAAAAGACTCAAAAGAAAAAATAAAACGTATGGCATGTAGCACCTTTTGTAAAAAATTACAAACAGTATAAACGATCCGTTTTGTTTTTGGTAGGTTTTTTATGACGATTTATTACACATGCCAAAGATTTTTAGGAGAGTTTTTTCAGCCCCGCTTCTATCTGCTCCAATGCCATGCTTTTTGCGTTTTCTTCCCCTTTTGCACCCCACCAGTATTCGATGATCTGCTGCTCTATGGTGCCTAGAAGGTTCATGGGCATATTGGCAAACACCTCATAGGAGCTGATGCTCTCTTTTGGCATGGATCGCTTTTTGGCAAGTTCGTCTATGAGCTCGCGCACGGTGATTTCAAGGTCGTTTGGCGGGGGTAGTTCATCATTCAAAGAGGGGACGGTGCGGGCGTAATCGATCCATGTTTTTATCTCCTCTTCAAGGTCGTCGTACCCATAGACGCCATAACATAAAACCTTCTCCCCTATATAAAGAATCTGTTCGTTTTCTTCTAAAACTCGGGACGTTTTCACCTCCATCGCATCGAGATACACCTCGAGTCTTTCGCTCGGATAGAGCGTAGATGCTTGTTCAAACGCGTCTCTTGCGGCTTTTAAAAGTTCTTTTTTTATCTGTTCTACGTTTGGCATGTGAGATCCTTTTTAAAGAATTGGATGCATAAACGGTTCTAGAACGGCTTATGCATTTTGATCGCCAAAGCAAACAAGGAGAATTTTATGGATGCACAAAAAAAACCGCGCCCCATAACCCAAGCGGCAGAGGAGGGCGATGCAAACGCGCAATTTGAGCTTGGCATGTACTATAGAGAAAATCAAAAAACGTACGAGGCGATGCACTATCTCATCGCCGCGGCGCACGGAGGAAATCCAAAAGCGCAGGCGATGATAACCTATGCAAGCAATGCAGGGATTGATGCTTCGAAGAATCATAGCTTTCGTTCTCTTTCAAGCCAAATGCAACATGCCAAGGTGCAGGAGCTTGTAACAAATATGATAACCCCGCTTTTGGCGAGTGACGGCGGCGGGATACGTCTTGTGCATTTTGTCTCGGGCGAGGTACCGCAGGTGTGGCTCAACTACACGGGAACGTGCGCGGGGTGCCATTTGGGTGCGACATCGACGGCAGAGATGATCTTGCGACACTTTGAAGCTTTTATCGACAAAAATGTCGTACTTTATCTGATGTAGCGCTTTTTTGATGCAAGAACGAAATATGCAAAAGAATCTTTAAAAAAACGAAGGAGATACAATGGCAGTAATGATTACAGAGGAGTGCATCAATTGTGATGCATGTGCGCCCGAATGCCCCGTAGCGGCAATTTTAGGCGATGATAACGAGAAAAACCCGTACGAGGGGGAGAGATTTTACGTCAAGCCCGAGAGTTGCGTGGAGTGTGTAGGGCATGCGGACGTGCCTCGCTGTGCTGCGGCGTGTCCAACGGAGGGTTCCATCGTTTGGGACATGCCATACGCGGCGGAGTTTAGCGAGTATTTCAAAGAGGGGCACGAAGCCAAAACCTACGCGATCCGCGAGCATAAAACCAAAGGGCTGATGCTTCCCGAGGTGAAATCGCAAGAGTTTATCGCATCGATCCCGCTTAGCGTGCGCGAAGCACATGCCAACGTGATGGACTCGTTTTAGGAGTCGCAAATGAAGATTGCATTTGCATCCTCCGACGGTGAAACGATAGACCGACATTTCGGGTGGTCGGAGCATTTTTATCTGTACGAAATAGATAAAGAGCGCTTTGAGTGTGTCGCAAAGATCGACAGCTCGAAGAAGATAGAAGACGAACACGAAAAACTTTCTTATAAGATAGGTTCTATTTCCCAAGCGGACATCGTCTACTCGACGCAGATAGGACCAACGGCATCGAAGATGGTGCAAAGCGAGGGGATCTACCCCGTCAAAACCACCGAAGGGGAGAGGATCGTCGATGCAATCTCGAAACTTCAAGAGGTGTTACGCACCTCTGCACCGCCGTGGCTTTTAAGAATCTACTATAAATCGACCCAAGGAGTATAAGATGGCGGTAATCATAGACGAGAGCTGTATCACGTGCGATGCGTGTTTGCAAAACTGCCCCGTAAATGCAATAGTAGATGATAGCGCCAATCCGCTTGGGTTTGCGCGCTACTATGTGCAACCCGATAAATGCGTCGAGTGTGCGGGGATTTACGAAGACCCTCAATGTGCCGCTATTTGCCCGAGTATCGGGTGTATCACGTGGGACATGCCATACACCAAAGAGTTTAGCGAACATTTTGCCGATAGTTCGGTGTATGCGATCAAATCACAAAAAGAGAAAAACTACCGTAAAGATATTCCGCTAGAGTGGCGCGGGGTGAAAAAAGAGGTGCAGGTCGCAGAGGTTGCGACCGCATAACAATTTACGGCTTTAAGCCGCAACCGCAAACAATTTACGGCTCATACGCCGAAACAGCTTGTTTGGGACGTGTGTTGAAATGTCTTTCTAAATCAGAGTTAAATAAAAGTACGGGAACGACGACGAGAGAGGCGATAACCGCCGCGATCGTTCCAAATATGAGCGCTACTCCAAGCCCTCCAAATACCGCATCGCCCGCCAAAAGGGTCGAAGCCAAAATAATCGCCGCCGCCGTTAAAAAGATCGGTTTTGCGCGCGTTGCCGTAGCAAAAGCGATAGCATCCGCTTTTTGCATCCCTTTTTCACACATAAGCGTTTTGGTAAAGTCGATAAGCAGCAGAGAGTTTCTCGAACTGATCCCTATAAGCGCAATAAACCCGATAAGCGAGGTCGCGGTGAGGAAAAAGGTATCGTGGGTGAAGATATCCATAATCCAGTGCCCCACGATCACCCCGATGATCGAGAGAAACGATCCGAGCAAAATGATCCCGCTGAGGGTGTAGCTTTTGTAATACACCACCATCAAAAGGAAGATAAGCACGAGTGCCGCAATAAACGCCGCGCCCAACTCTACGAAAGTATCGAGGGTGACCTCCATCTCGCCGTCCCAAAGGAGTTTGTACACCTCTTTGGTTTGTTTGTCGGTGAGCTCAAGGTTAAAAAGCCCGATTTTTTCAATATCGTAACGGCTTGATAGTTTTTCCAAAATGGTGTTGCGCGCATCCATAAGCGGGTACACCTGCGAAACCATATCGGTTTCCGCCATAACGTTGGTCATCTGGTGGAGGTTTTTGCTCATAATCATCGGATTCGATTTTTTTGGAATGATATTCACAAGCTCCGTGACAGGGATCATCATCCCCTGTTTGTTCATCAGTTTGAGTGCCGAGAGTTTCATCTCTACCGCGCGCAGATCTTTGTTGGAAAACTTTTTGGAATCTTGGCTTAGAGAGAGAAAAATCGGAATCTGGTCGTTGTGGATATCGGAGTTTTTCACCGCTATCTGCATCCCCTCAAACGCAAGGTAGAGGATATCGTTGAGCTGTTTGACGTCCACGCCCGATTTTGCGATTTTTGTGCTGTTTGCCTGTATCTCGTAGGTATCATAGATGGCATCTTGCATTATGTCGACGTCCACAAGCCCTTGTGTAGTTTTAAAAATAGCGGCAACTTCTTCTGCCAAAGCACGAATACCCTCCGAATTGCTTCCGTAAATCTCGGCGACGATTGCGGCTAAAACGGGAGGACCTGCAGGGGGTTCGACGAAAGAGACGACGGTTCCCTCGTGAATCTTCTCACATGCCATGGTGATAGCAGGGCGCATACGCTGTACCATAAAGTAAGAGGGTTCGGCTCTATCGTGTTTTTTGGTGAGGTTGACGACGATCTCGGCAACGTTTTCGGAGTTTTTAAAGTGCGAACCCTTGATAAGCCCTGCAAAATCGAGCGGGCTTCCCATCCCTAAAAACACCTCGGTATCGAGAATCTCTTTCTCTTTTTGGATAAACCCTGCCACACAGTCGGTGACCTCTTTGGTTTGTTCGATCGAACTTCCCTCTTTAAGGTTTACGTAGATCGTAAAGGTGTCGTTGTTCTTGCCCGGAAGCATCTTTGCAAGCACCATTTTCGTGGGTGCTATCATAAGAACCGAGAGGATAAACGCAACAAGCGTGCCGATGAGCACAAGCTTGCGCTTGGCGGAGTTTTGGATAATCCCTAAGAGAATAATTTCAAATTTTTTAAACATTAGTGACCCCCTTGATCGTTATGATCGGGTTTTTTGAGCATGCGAAGCGCCATATAGGGCGTAAAAATATACGCAACAAAGAGCGAAGCGATAAGTGCTACGGGAACGTTGGCGGGGATGGGCTTCATAAACTGCCCCATCATCTGCCCTACAAACGCCATCGGCACCATCGTGAGGATAATTGCGAGCGTTGCGATATTGGTCGGCGGTCCGATCTCATCGGTTGCTTTGACCATCAGATCTTCTGGCGTCTCGTGTTGCGATTCGAGCGAATGGTAGTGGCGGTGGATATTTTCTATCACGATAATCGCCGCATCGACCAAAAGCCCCAAAGAGAGCAAAAACGCAAAAAGGGTGATACGGTTGATCGTCTGCCCCGTTAAGTAGGCTACAAAAAGGGTGATTGCCAAGATAGCGGGAACCGTGAAGGTAACGATCAGCGATTCTCTCCACCCCAAAACGAAAATCAGCAAAACAGCGATGATAACGATGGAGAGGATAAGGTGAAACACAAGCTCGTTCACCGCTTCGTTGGCGCGCTCACCGTCGTTACGGGTGATAACGTAGTTGATCCCGTTTTGTGCCAAAAACTCTTTGTAGGTCTCAAGCTCCTCTTTAACCGCATCGGCGATCACCACGGCGTTGGTGCCTTGAAGTTTGGAGATGGTGAGGGTGACCTGCTCTTGAAGCGGCGAGAAACTGCCGTCTTCTTGTTGGGTGCTGATGTGAGCCGATTTAAAATTTTGGATATCGTAAGAGTGGGTTACGTTGGCAACTTGGCGCAAATAGATGGGGGAACCCATATATTGGGCGATAATGATGTCGCCTACGTCTTTTGCCGATTCGATGGCGTTTTTAACCCCAACCATAACGATTTCGTTCTCTTTGGTGCGGTTCTTTACCGAAGGTACGCTGTAGGCAAGGGCTTGCACCGCTTGGACGATCTGCCCCATAGAGATGTTGTAGCCCGAGAGTTTGTGTAGATCGACTTCGATGTTGAATTGGTGTTTATAACCCCCTTTGAGCTCCGTAACCGCAACGTTTTCTAGCCCGTTGATGTGGTGCTGGATTTTCTTGACTTTGTCGTAGAGTTCTGTTTGGCTCATCTTTTTGTCGTTAGAGTAAAAAGCGACCGAGACGATAGGGATGGCAACGTCGATATCGAGGGGTTTGATGATAGGCATCATCGCACCTTTTGGGAGGATATCGGCATTTTGCATA
>Ga0265295_1006209_pt1 | contig 14605 bp, 17 predicted proteins | sample Munlansysbiofilm_FD_192503 | JGI IMG/M metagenome (GOLD analysis project Ga0265295, IMG submission 192503) | Leachate microbial communities from a municipal landfill in Southern Ontario, Canada - Methane capture system biofilm | ecosystem: Engineered > Solid waste > Landfill > Unclassified ... | reverse complement strand
ACGAAGTCGATGCTTGGAACGACATCTCTTTTTTATACTTCGCCGCATAAGAAGCAAGTCCTCTGACGTATCCGCCGTTATCGCCGTATTCTTGAAGCGTTACGGGGAACTCGGGAACCCATTTTTTAATCTTTTTCGCGACTTCAGGCGTTAGGTTGTACGCCCACGTACGTTGCCATTGGTTTGCTCCGGCCGTGATTTGACCCGTACCGTTTTTGAGTAAACCGCCTTCGACATGGTATGTTCCACGTAATAACCATGCATCAAAGAAGCCCATTTTTGTTCTAAGGTGTCCTACGGTACAATAAATAACGTCGGGTGTGATACCTTGCGGTAAAATCGATGCCGTGTCGCTGTCAAAAACGGGATCGTTCAATTTATTATTGACCTCAGGGTGTTCGCCCGGAAAACGTATTGTGGACGAGTGTCGTGATCTGCTCCAAGCTTCATATTGCGCAGTATGGCACTCGCCGCATTTTTCAGGTCCGATGAATTTGTTAGGATACGCAAGCGTTGAATTACGCGCTACCCGATACATCATCGAACTAAAACCCTCACCGCCGCTGCGTTTAGAGTTTTTGGAAAAATCGACGCCGTGACCCTCTTCGATCCACTCGTGACCGCGATCGCCTACGACCATCTTACCGACCGTTTTTCCGCCGTATTTGGTAAAAATGGGGTGATTTTTAAAGAGCCAGTCGTACATCGCTTGCTCTTCGACAATATAATCTTGCAACGAAATGACGCCTCGGCTCTCTTTCGTTCCCTTCGCGTGAGCAATAATCTCGCGCGCTTCCTTAGTCATCTGCATGCCTTCCATGGCGGCGGCACTGGTTGCACCGACGGCAAAGATACTCGTGCACATGAATAAACCCAGTAACACTTTGTCCCAATTTCTCATGTTTCCTCCTTTGAAACAGACCAACCTAAACCGCTCTTTTTCGCGTATGAATCGTGGAAATTTCACATGCGCTTTCGAGCAATTAAAGCATTAACCAGCACAAATGCTTCAAGGGAATGGTAACACTAAAAAAGGGGGGAAAAGGGGGAAGTATTAAATATATGTTAAATAGAAGAATTAAAAGATAATTGTAAAGATAACGCCATCATCCGTATTGTCCACGCGTAAGGTTGCACCGTTTTTTTCGGCAATCATACGGCTCATGTAAAGCCCCAGTCCGCTACTAGACTCTTTCGTCGTCACGTAAGGATCGAAAATAGTCTCGATCAAACTTGCATCGATATTTCCGGCATTGTTCTCAATCGTAAGAATCGGCATTGAACTGGCAAGAAAAGCACGAATACGAATAATGCGCTCTTGTCGCTCGGGCACGTTCGCCAAAAAAGCCTCTTTGGCGTTGTTCATAATATTAATCAAAACTTGAACGATCTCGTTTCGATACCCCAAACGTATAAAATTGTCTTGAATCTCGACGTGAACGTCGATCGCGTATTTTTCCAGCGAGGCACTTAGCAGTCTTTTGGCTTGAGAGACGACCTCTTGCGCGCTAAACTCGTGTTTGGTCGTACTCGGCGTAAAAAAGTTTTTAAAATCGTCGATCGTATGCGACATAAACGAGAGCTGTTCGCTGGCTTCTTTGATTTTTTGCGTGAGTTTTTCTTTGGTTAACTTGTCTTTTTCGCTGTGCAATTCGAGGTTGATTAAGATCGAGCTGACTTGTGCCAAAGGCTGACGCCATTGATGGGAAATATTGCCGATCATCTCTCCCATCGACGCAAGACGGTTTTGGCTCATCATCAGCATTTTATTTTTTTCCTGCAAGCGAAGTTCGCTACGGTAGATTTTATACAAAAACAAAATGAAAACGACAAAAACGATAAACATCACCGCTCCGCCCACGATAAACTCTTTAACGTGGTACGTCAAAATACTCACAACGGGGATTTTAAACGTAATCATCGCAATGACGTCGCCGACTTTGCTCTCAAACGAGGGAATGACGTGGTACTGCTCAATCATACGCTTGGGCGCACTATTGGACGTATGGCATTGCATACACGAAGTGTCCGAATTACGAATCGGCAATCCGACGAAAAAATACGGTGCATTGTTTTCGTGAATAATCCGCGAATACTCCTGATACTTGCCCTCTTTAAAGTCGTCTAGGATTTCATTTTCAAACTCGTTTCCCTCGTGTGCGGGATTGAGCGGATTGTATGCGACCAATTTATAATCGTAGTTGATGTTCTTTTTTAAACGCTGTATATCGTAAATCGAACGCGTAATGTAGGTTGACGAGAGCAATCTCGGGTCAAAAAAATCGCGCGCAAGCATCTTTTTTTCCTTGAGCTCTTCGATAAGCGGACGCTGCACCACAGAAACGTAGTCGCGAATCGCATTCATCGTATCTAAAACGAAAAACGCCTCTTGTCTGGCGTCTTTCATCGCAAGTTCACGGTAAAAGTTGAAAAACAAAAGCGTAATAATCGCATAGAGTACGACAAAAAGCGCGATGATAATCTTAAAATTATACCTCACACACGTACCCGACGCCGTACAAATTTTTGATAAATCCGTTATCGATCTTTTTGCGCAACTCTTTCACGATCGACTTGAGGGCTTCTTTGCTCGGCTGTTCAAATTCCCACATGTACTCGAAAAGCTGTTCATACGTAATCGTTTGATTAGGTCGTTTTAAAAAGTATTCGAGCAGGCGGCTTTCACTTTTGGAAAGGTGGATCGTCTCGTTGCGACAGGATAAGGTTTTACGGCAATAATCATACGTGTATTCCGCGCTGATTTGAAAACTCGGACGATGATCCACGAGCTCCAAGGCCACTTCTTCCAGTGCTTTGATCAAACTGTTTTTATCGTACGGTTTGGTTAAATAACGCGTAATTTTGAGTTCCACCGCACGCCAAAGGTACTCTTGTTCGGTGTGTGCCGAAAGAATAATAATCGGAATTTTTTTATTCACTTGGCGAATTTTTTTGACGACTTCAAGCCCGTCGATATGCGGAATCGAGATGTCGAGCATTAAGACGTCGTAGATGTTTCCCAAAGCCTCGTCCAAGGCTTCAAGCCCGTCTTTCACGCCGACGACTTTACCGAAAAAAAGCTCCAAAGATTCGACGATATTGTTTAAAATAATCTCTTCGTCTTCAACGCACAGAACCTTTTTATCCGATAAAATTTCTAAAGGGTTATACTCGTTCATAGCTGTTATCTTTTATCTCACAAGTTTCGTTTGCATCAAGCGTTGATCACAAAAGTCGAAAAAATAGTATCGGATTTTATCTTATAATAAAATTTTTTAAGATAAATTTTACACTGACATGTTAAAGAATCGACGCACGCGTCAAAACGGTTCTTGTTTGCTTTTAGTTTAAAAAAGGTTAGCAAAACGTTTAATCTTTTTTTCTATACTTTCGTTACCAAGACAATACCTCCTTTTTAGAAAACCTAACCACTTGAAACACCAAACGCTCGAATTGCCCGATTCGAGCGTTTTTCTCTTTTCCAAACTACGCTATACTTCGTTCTATTAAAATTCTTAATTAACGCAAAACGCGCATTGCAAGGCTTGGCCAAAAGCGACGCTCATGCTTTGTTATTTTTGAAAGAGTCACTCATGTTTTACGGTAAAAAAGTCGTTATTTTTGATATGGACGGTACGCTTATCGATTCGGTCGGTATTTGGAATGCCGTCGACACGGAGCTCATCAATGCTTTGGGCGCACAAGCACCGAACGAGTGTGCGATTCAGCATCGACGCGATTCGCTTTTACACGCTCTAAGCCATACGCAAGACGCTTATTTGGAGTATTGCGACGCGCTGCGAAAAGCCTATAACGCGCGCTATTCGAAAGAAGAGATTCGCGCGATGCGGTATCGTATTGCCAAGCACTACATTCAAAACGTTATCGATTTTAAGCCTGACGCTCCTGCGCTGTTGCATTTTCTTCGCGAAAAAGGCTTAACGCTTGCCATCGCTAGTACAACCTCTCAGAGCAATCTTCATACGTACATGTACGAAAATTCTCAGATGATGCAAAAGGTCGATTTTGCCGAAACCTTTGCGATGATTCTCGGGCGTGAAAGCGTTAACTGCATCAAACCGCACCCGCACGTCCATCATCACGTCATGCAAACGCTCAACGTCACGCCGGAAGAGTGTTTAATTATCGAAGATTCCCTCGTCGGACTCGAAGCCGCACGTCACGCCGGCATCGACGCGATCATTGTGTACGACCGTTACGCACGCGACGATCAAGAAGCGTTAAAACAAGGCGCATACGCTTACTTCGACGACTTTCAAACACTGCTTTACGCCGCGCAAAAAGAACTGGCTTCACAGGCGTAACGATGGGGCGCATTGTTGCGTAGAACCTATTATCGCAACTCAGAAGTTTTCTTAAAGGAAATTTCGTTATATTTTTAAATATATAAATAAAAAGGATGCTCGATGAGTTCACATGTAGCGCTTTGGAGCCGTGCTTCCAAGCATGCTTTGCAACAAAACGATTTTTCCGAAGACACCGACTATATTCTCAACTGGATCGAAAATCAAGGCATCGGTTTTGAGGGCTATTCGCTTTTAGACATCGGATGCGGCACGGGGACGTTTGCGCTTCCTCTTGCGCTCAAAAAAGCCCATGTCACCGCGCTTGATCTTTCGTGCGATATGCTCAAAATCGTCAATGAAAAAAGCGAAGCACTCGATACCGAAGTCTCCGTGAGGCTTCAACACGCCGATTGGGGTGCCTTTACGTCCGAAGAAATCTACGACATCGTCCTTGCATCTATGACGCCCGCCCTTAGCACGCAACGCGACATTGAAGCGATGCTAAATGCAACCCGCTCACTTGGCATCTTTGTCGGCTGGAAGAAGTACCGTAACAATTCTTTGCTCGACCTTTTGCTCATCGCCCACAATGCCCCCGAATACCACGCCAATCCCAGCGTTGAAGTCAAAACATTTTTGCACGCCTTGGAAAAAGCCTCCATCGCCTACAACGTCCACTACTTCCCAAGCACCTACAAACGCGCCTACACCTACGAACAAGCCAAAGAGTACGCTTACAAACAACTCATCGGCTACAACATCTTCCCGAGCGAAGCCAAAATCAACGCCGTCCTCAACGACCTTATGGAAAACAACCTCATCGTCTCCGAAAACAAGTCCGAAAAAGGCGTCGTGCTCTTTTCTAAATGCCCACTGTTGAAGCATTTTAGTTTGGTGTGTTAGAGAGGTTTTTGGTTTACATGTAAAGACATTCATGAGCAGTTTGACGGAAATATTTGAAAGAGAAGTTGTAAAAAATTAACCTTGCCTTTGATTCTTCGTATGACGACATACCGTTAAAACACTCTATTTTGAACAACATTGACCATACTTTCCAAAAAACATCCCAATATACCACCAATTTTACCCTGCATTTCATTCTTCCGATAAAAAGCAAAAGAATTTTAGTTAATTTACTATACATTAATTGACATTTATATGCAAAATAATATATACTTTATTAACCAAAAGGGGTAAAGATGAAAATTTCTCAAGAAAACAGAGAACTGACCAAAATCAAAATTTTAGAAGCAGGTGTTGCACTCATCATTGAAAAGGGTTCAAAGAAGCTTCGATGCGTGAAATCGCACACAAAGCAGGTGTGAGTAACCCTACTATTTATAACTATTTCCCAACAAAAGAGCATATGTTGTATGCGTACATAGAATGGAAACATCAACAAGCTCGCACACTCATAGATTCTATCGAGGGATTTGATACCTATACGTTAAGAGAGCAGCTTCAAACCTTTATCGAAACAGAGATTGAGCTCTATTTGGAAGATCGCGAATTCATCGTCCAAATTGCTGAGATGGTTTTTCACTCTTCCTCTATTAAGCTTGAATCCATCTACGCTACCAATCGACTGTTTACAGAGACGATTGCCGATATGCTTACTATCGCCGTTGAAGCAGGAGAGATTGAAAAACCTCCATTTGAAGAGTATTTGCCTAAGATTTTTTGGGATTATTTTGTGGTCGTTGTCGCTTATTGGATTAAAGATGAGAGTCAATCTTTCGAAAACACCACCCAATTTATCGACCACTCTATGGGTGTTATTGAAGCCATTTTAAATTCAAATTTGCTCAACAAAGCCTCAGATTTGGGAATGTTTCTCTTTAAAAACCATCTTCTCTCCGCCATTACACGCTTTTCAACGAAACAGAGTCGTTTTACAAAAATCAAACGAAAATTGGGGGATGCTTTTCATGGATAAACCAATCCCAATAACGAGTATGGCACGCGGTAAAGTCATCGGTAAAACGCTCATTAAAATTGGCGCAACCCGTTCAAAAGGGGCTCTTAAAAAAATGCTCTCTTCGGAAAATCATAAACAATCCATTCAAGATGAGACGCATGAAACAACCGCCAAAATTATCATTGAAGCGTTAAGTGAGCTCAAAGGCGTATCGGTTAAAATTGCGCAACAAGTTATGGTAGCACTGCCATTTTTACCGCAAAATTATCTTGAACACATCGGCAAATCCTTTAACGCCGTTCCACCCATCAACCGTGCCCTCATTCGTAAAATCATCAAACAAGAACTTGGCGACTATCCCGAAGAGCTATTTGAATCGTTTGAAGCAACACCCTTTGGAAGCGCAAGCCTTGGACAAGTGCATAAAGCACAATATAAAGGCGAAACCGTTGCCGTTAAAGTGCAGTACCCAGGAATCGCAAACTCAATCCATACCGATATGGGCATGGTCAAGTTTATGCTAGAGCGTTTTGCTAAAGGACAAAACATCGACCATCTGATTGAAGAGATCAATCAAAGGCTTTATGAAGAGGTAGATTATTGCTTTGAAGCCCATAATGTGATGTTTTTTAAAAACACTACCACACATCCCAACATCGTAATACCTCGTGTTTACAAAGAACTCTCAACCTCAAAAGTGCTTGTTTGCTCCTATATCGAGGGCAACTCATTGATGGATTTTTTGAAATCAAAGCCAACGCAAAAACAACGCAATCATTACGCTCAAATCTTGTTCGATACCTTCTTTTCAACGCTCTATCAGCTCAAAGCCATTCACGCCGATCCCAATCCTGGTAATTTCATCTTTATGCAAAACGGGAATTTAGGTTTGATTGATTTTGGGTGCATCAAATACGTTGAGCATCAGTTTTTAGCTCAGTATAACCATTTGCATCTCTCGTTGATTTATGGTGAAAAAGAAGATGAAATTGTGCGTCAATATGCCAACCTAAAGATGATTGACCAAGGCGATATAAAAACCATGCGTGCTTTTTACCAAGAGATTATTAAACCGCTCGATTCGCTTTACATCGAAGTTTTAAAAGAGGATTTCTATGATTTTGGAGCGGATCACTCTTTTTCAAAAAGAGGTTTTGAGACCATTTTAGACGTACAAAAAAAACAGACGCATTCGGTACATAAATTTAACCAAGAGTATCTTTTTTTAAATCGTACCTTGCTTGGATATTACACCTTATTTGAACAGATGAATGCCCAAATATCAACGCATTTTGCCCGTACACTGATGAAACAATACCAAGGAGAAAACCATGAATGAAGCAAGCCAATCAATACCAAGCAGGGGTTCATCACCTTTATTTTTTAGTTGGCTCATCATTGCCGTTAGCTGTTTATTAGCACTTTTTGAAATGCTATTTCTCTCGCCACATCTAAAGGGTTTGGGCAATATTTTGTTTTATCTGCTTGCGTTAATACCACTTTGTTATCTAGCGCTTAGCCATCAAATTCACAACCGTTATACCGTGTGGATTTTACCGTTTCTTGGCATTTGGATATTCAATATTTTTATTTACAACAACACCCTAACGCAAAGCTTTCTTCCGTTTATTGTGATGAGTGTTATCGTTATTTTATACCTTACAAGTATGCACAACGTTGATGGCTTGCATCAAGCATTATTACCTAAGGTGGATTTTTCACTGCCGTTTCTTTCTTATATTGGCAATTTTTTTGCTCATATTTTTTCGCTCAATGTAAACTTGTCGGTTTACAAACGCATAGCGATTGCTCTGTTGATTACCCTACCTTTTGCGGGTGTTTTTTTAATGCTTTTCATTGATGCTGACATCAAATTTCACCTTGCAATAAATCAATTGACACGCTTTTTCACCTTACTCAATTTCAACCAACTTGCACAAATTCCTTTTTTCTTTCTCTGTTATTTGAGCCTCTTTTTGTATAGCTATTTTAATCATGCGCAACGCTTGGTCACTGAAAACAAAAACGCATTTGACCCGCTTATCGTCGGTATTTTCCTAGGTACATTAAACCTTTTGTTTAGCCTGTTTTTACTCTTTCAAGTCGCTTATTTATTTGGAGGAGAAGCGTACATCCGTGAATCAAACATTCCCCCTGCGATGTTTGCACGAGAAGGGTTTTTTCAGTTAGCTTTGATTATGAGTTTAGTGATACTGATTTTTTTAAGTATTATGCGTCGGTATCAAGGAGAAAGAAGCATTAAACTATTGATGAGTTTTTTAATGGTTCAAACCCTTATTATTGGCATTACCGCTCTTAAAAAAATGTACCTGTATCAAGACCTTTTAGGCGCAACAACCTTGCGCTATTATGTCGAATGGTTTGAGTACTTTCTCATTGCAGTCCTTGTCGTCGGAATTGTTTTTACACTGATACATCGCTCTTTTCATGAGACACTCTCAACCGTCACCGCTATGGGGTTAGTGGCTTTTAGTCTGGTTACTTCACTCAATATTGATGCGATGGTAGCCTCGTCTCATGTCAAAAAATTTAGCCAAACCCCTTCCAGTCTTGACACCCTCATGCTCTCACGCCTGAGCATTGATGCCTTACCTGTCATAGAAAACCTTCCCATAAAACTTGAAGCCAATTTTTTTACAAACAGTTGTGATTCGCTGATGCAGTACCACCTAGGAAGGTGTCAGCTCATACAGCGCTATGGCTATACCCATTTACGTGACACATCTCATCATTAGGAGAAATCCCATGGAAATTTTTGAACTTTACAAAACTTCAGGCATTGATTTGTCAGAACACAACGGTGCTCAGTTTTATGCCTTAGCATACAAAGATGCTTTAGCATTGCTTGATGTGCTTGAAGAAAAAAGCATTATGCTTCACAGCATTGATGTGTTGCGTAAAAACCACCAAGGTAGGTACGAATATACGCCTATAGCGTGGGACTTTGATGCCAATAACACTCTTTATGAAGAGCGCTATGCTTTGGCACGAGAAAAGATGCAAACAAGCAAAGACAAAGAAGCCCTTGCTTTTTTATTTTCAGACGAATACTCTTATAAAATATGGAGAAAACAGCATGAAAAATGGGCAATCTAAAGCGTGCAACGAGCTAACACCTCTTTTCAAACGCATTTTCTATCCAGCAGCTTTTTTTGCCTTTCTCGTTTTGATTATCTATCAAGCCGATACCGCTCATTATAATTTTGCGTTCAAAATGGTAGGGAAAATCCCTTTTGGAGATAAAATAGGGCATATCGTACTGTACGGCATTATGGCTTTTTTGTTAAATTACGGCTTTAGAGGCAAAAAGTGGCTAAACCTATCGGTTGGTTCACTCATCGTTTTTATGTTCGCTTTTTTAGAAGAACTAAGCCAAGCCTACTTCCCAAGCCGTTCATTTGACTTAGCGGACGTCTTAGCGGATATACTAGGAATTGTTTTATTTACTATTTTATTTCAACGGTATATGAGGCATAAGGATTTGTAATCAATACATTTGAGGAGTTAAAAGAGGAAAGAGCGCATGAGTTACAAAAATAACTTACATGTAAAAGTATTTTAGAACCATTTATATGCGATAATAGGCAATGACTTCAAAAATGTACTCCTACCTCTTAGTCTCATTACAATTCATCTTCATCGCACTCCTCGTCATACACCACGGCTTGTACATGCCAAGGAGCTTCGCTCTTTTCATCTTTTTATTAGGCGGTGGCTTTGGGCTCTATACCCTAAAACACAACACTCTGAGCAACTTCAACATCACCCCCGAAATCAAAGCAAACGCTGCGCTCATTACCACAGGAGCCTACCGCTACATCAGGCATCCTATGTATTTTTCCGTGCTTGTGATGATGCTTGGTGTTGTCGTGTCTAAGCCCACGTTATTCAGTTTTTTTATCTATGTGCTTTTAATGATAACGCTATTTTTAAAAGCGCACAAAGAGGAGACGTTGTGGATGGGGCAGTCGAGTGAATATAAAAACTATCGGCAGAAAACGAAAAGAATTATTCCGCTTGTTTTGTAATGAAGGAAGGAAATTATTTTTCCCTTTCTATTTATAAAACTGCTGATCGTTAAGTTTTTCTGGATAATCTTTTTTTTCTATATCAGTAAATTCTAATAATTTTGTTTGATAACTCATATCTGCAAATGGACCCATTGTAATTAAAAATTTTCCTTTTTCTATAAAAAACATTGGATTGATAGATTTTCTGATCTCATCGGCAAACCAATTAGCTGCTTTGGTAGATTCTTTTATTAAATTATGGCATTTATCAATCCATATTTGATATTTCACTAAATCGGTATCATAATTTTCATTGTATCCATAAGCTTTATGAAATTTATGGGGGTAATAAGTATCTTTATGTTGATCAACATTCTCCATAAATGTTTGTGCCGCCGTATTTAATAGAATAGAAAAAGTATTTACAGCTCTTTTTAAATCATCACAATCCTCTGTCCAAATCATCGAAATAATTTTTTCCCTAAACTTAAAAATATTATTTGGGCGATCAATGTCCCATGTAGGTTCTGGAGCGAGTGCATAACTAGTCCAATTTTGCCAATTTTCTAATTCGCAAAGAGTAACCGCACTATCAATCATACTACTAAATGAAATCTGTTGTGCCAATTTTGCATTATCAGTAGTTTGATTTAATGTTTCGGTCACCCATAGTTCATGTTTTGATTTTTGATTATATATCTTTTCAATAGTCCAATCTTCTACATTACTATCTATTTCAACGTGATGTGAAGGGCACAATAATATCAAGTTATGATAGCTGTTTCGTTCTTCTAATGTTAATGTAGCTTTTCCTCTTGGACCATCTTCACTTTCAGCAATAATATGTGCTTGTTCGCCTAATGTAAAAGTTGCCGTCACTGCATTTTTATCCTGCGTTAATTCTTTTTTACATATTGCACATCTATTTCCTGAGCGTCCCCATAATAACTTAATATCTTTTTGAGTTATCGGCATAAAAACTCCTACATTAAATATAGTATTTATAAAATTTTACATGTAACCATCTACAGATACAAAACCAAATTCTTTCACCTCACCCAATTCTCCACCTCCAACCCTTCAACTCTCTCAAACTCTTTCATATTATTGGTCACAAGAACCACACCCAGTGACTTTGCGTGCGCGGCGATGAGGGTGTCGAGTGAGCCGATGGGTTGTCCTTTTTGCTCTAACGTTGCGCGTATTTTTCCGTACTCCAGTGAAGCTTTATAGTCGTAATTGACAACATCAAAAGGGATGAGAAAATGCTCTATAGCTTTGAGGTTTTTTTCGACAAACTGACTTTTATGTGCTCCATACATCAACTCTGAAACCGTGATGGAAGAGAGAACGATGTCGCCTACATCGCACTTTTTAAGCTCGTCTAAAACACTTTGCGGTCTGTTTTTGATGATGTAAATGCAGATGTTCGTATCAAGCATCTTTTTCAAAACAACTCCTCACGCTCTTGTGTGGGTTGCACTCTTTGCGTTAAGAAGTCATCTGAAAAGTTACCCAATGTGTCGAACATTTTTTCCCAAACGCTTTTATCGTCTTTAGGGAAGATCAAAATAGCCCCATCGATTTTTTTGATGATGACCTCTTGCTGATGCTCAAACCGAAACTCTTTGGGAAGGCGTATGGCTTGGCTTTGACCGTTTTGAAATAGTTTTGCTGTAGAAGTCATGGTAGCTCCTTAGTATATATTTAAAAGTATATACCTAAAGGCGCGGGAAGTCAAGAACTTTCTTTACATGTAAACACTTTACGGATACGAAACCAAAACTTTCTCTATCGCCTCTTTCAGCTCATTACTCAAATTATCCATCTTATTCACCATCCACACAAGGTAATTTCTATCGATTTCTAACACTTCCAGCGGCGTTTTACCTGAGTATTTGCCAAATCCGATGGTGAGGGTGATGTCCTCTTTGGTGGATTCAAGCGCGTGGAGTATGGAGGCTTTCATATCTTCGTCGAGTCCGTTGGAGTTTAGCATGTAGTGGAGGTCTTGGCGATCGGTTTTGGCGACGTCGATGAACTTTTTGCCTTTGTTTTTACCATACGGTATGTGGCTGAGGACGATGGGTTCGGAACAGAGCAAGATCATCTTGGGTATGGAGTGCTCGTCGCACAGGCGCTCAAAGAGGTATTTGAGCACGACGACATCGCCTAGCGCGTCGTGTGCGTTGATGCGAATGCCCAGTTTTTGCTCTAGCGCTTCTTCTTCGCGGTAAAGTCCCCATTGGTAGCGTTTGTACTGCAAGCTAAACGAGCCATCGAGCGGATAGTAAGCGCGAAGTACGCGAAAGGTGTCGATGAGGCTCATCTGTGAGGTAAATCCCTCTTTGGCAAGCATGTTAAGATCAAACGTGGCATTTTGAATGACGAGGATATTGGCAGGCGAGTTGAGTTCAAGAAGCCTCTTATATGCCCGAGTCTGAATACAAGAGGGTTCGCCTTCAATCTTTTCAGGCGTAATGTGGTGGATCGCCATCGCTTCGTAGGAGATGGGCAGAGGCGGTTTGCACAGCGCGTCATGCACCTCTTCGATCTCAAACTCTTCATTCAGCACCAAAAAGCTGAGCTGACAGATGCGGTCTTTTTCAAACATTCCCGTGGTTTCGGTATCTAACACGATGATCTTCATGGCATTTTCCTCTTTCAACATTGCGTGCATTGTACTTCGACATAGCTTTCAAATGTTTTACATGTAAAAGCAATTCATACTCCGTTCATATTGGTTTTCTAAAATTGTCACTATTATCCAACAAGGAGTCGTCTTGATCTCACTCTTTTTTAAAGCGCTGAACCGTAACCGCTTTAAAACGTTTCTTATTTACCTAAGCATTACTGTCGCGATCACGGCGATCTTTATGATTACCTCGATCTCGCGGGGCATCATCGGCATGTACTCCACGATGCTCAAATCCGAAGGCGACATCATCATCACCCAAGCCAAAATCGCCGATACCTTTTTCAGCGATGTCTCCGTTTCGCTCGTCCCCTCCGTTCAAACCATAGCGGGGATCAAAGAGGTATACGCGCTCATCCTTGGAGCTAGCCCCATCAACGAGCTTCCCATCGCCGCCATTTATGGCGTGAGCGAGAACCGCTTTAAGACCTATGCGCTGACACAAGGTTCTTACCCCAAAAAAGGCGAAGTGATGCTGGGCAAAAACATCGATGCGAGATTGCACTCACCTAAATCTGTGAGCATTTCCAACAAAACGTTCACGGTTTCTGGCATCTTTGAAAACGGTGTCGGCTTTGAAGATGGTGGGGCGGTTTTAAACCGCGAAGATGCTAGTGCTATCTTTAACAAAGAAGCGTCCATTTTGCTTGTCAGCATCAAGCGAGACACGAATGTGGAGAAGCTGATAGAGCATATCAACGCGCTTACCCCAGACATCGAAGCGAAAACCACCCATGAATTTGTGGACAATTACAATCAGTTTAAGATCATCGAAACCTCTTCCAACGTCATCAGCGCGGTGGCGTTTTTGATGGGACTGCTTGGGATTGCGAGCCTCATCAGCATTACGATTAACGAACGTCGCAGTGAGTTTGGCATTTTAAGAGCCATCGGTAAGTCATCTAATTTCATCATGACGATGGTCGTGGGTGAGACGTTTATCATCACCTGCGTTGGCTTTCTCTCGGCTCTTCTTTTTTCCAAAGCGCTTCTTTTTATGATCGCGCATATTGAGAAGTTTCAAGGCTATGTGAACGGTGAGCTTAGCTTCGAGACGATTGCAACGGTCTTTGGTTTTTCCCTTTTCATGGCGCTTTTAGGCGCGCTGCTTCCAGCCTATAGCGCTTCAAAGATCGATCCGATCATCCTGATTCAAAGGGGTGCATTATGATACTTGAAGCACGTAGCATTACCCATTACTACAAAAATGACTTAGCTCTCGATGACGTCAATTTTAAAGCGAAACGTGGCGAGTTTATCGCCATCGTGGGGGAGAGTGGCAGTGGAAAATCCACTCTACTCTCTATTCTTTCATCCTTGTTACGCCCTACTAAAGGCGAGCTGTTTTTTGAGGAGAAGTCGTACGCGCTCATTAAAGACATCGACGCATTTCGTCAAAAAGAGATTGGGTTTATCTTCCAGTTTCACTACCTCATCGGGTATTTAACGATTTTGGAAAACATCAAGCTTGCCGCCATTGACAAAAAAAGCCCCTACATCGACACGCTTTTTGAGCAATGTGGTATCGAAGCGATTAAAAGCAAATACCCCGATGAGATTTCGGGTGGTCAACGCCAACGTGCCGCCATTGTCAGGGCTCTGGTTAACTCACCTAAAATTATCTTTGCCGATGAGCCGACAGGCAACCTAGACT
>Ga0265295_1006207_pt1 | contig 14607 bp, 13 predicted proteins | sample Munlansysbiofilm_FD_192503 | JGI IMG/M metagenome (GOLD analysis project Ga0265295, IMG submission 192503) | Leachate microbial communities from a municipal landfill in Southern Ontario, Canada - Methane capture system biofilm | ecosystem: Engineered > Solid waste > Landfill > Unclassified ... | reverse complement strand
GAACGCATTTCTGGGCATGGGGCAAACCATCCAGCGGCAGGTGAGCACCCTGGCCGAGAGCGAAGAGAAATACCGGGTGATTTTCAATAATTCCCCTGTAGGAATCTTCCGCTCGACCCTGGATGGACAGCTGCTGGAAGGCAATGCCGCCCTGGGGCGCATGTTCGGCTACTCTTCCCGGGACGATTTTTTGGTCTCCAACGGGCTTCGAGTCGAACCTGTCTATGCGGATTCTTCGGCTCGCAAGGCATATTTGCGGGAGCTTGTGGCTGCTTCGGGGGCTCTGAGCAGTGAAATGAGGTTCGTGCGCAAGGACGGCACGCATTTCGAGGGGGTGCTGACCGCGTCGATGCAGCAGGACGCGGATGGTCGTCCGGTTTTTCTGAACGGCGTGGTCGAGGATGTCAGCGCCCGCAAGAAGGCCGAGGAGCGTCTGCGACAGTCGGAAGAGAAGTTTTCGCGCCTGTTCAGGCTTTCGCCCGACGTCATCGTTGTCATGAACATGACCGAAGGGCGGATCGTAGACGTCAACGAGGCCTTTAGCCGCCTGACGGGCTTCGCCTACCACGAGGCCGTGGGTAAGACCGCGCAGGAGCTTGGCCTGTACGCCGATCCTGTCATGCGCGAGTTTGTGCGGCGGCGCATGCAGACCAGCGGGCAGATCGACAACGTCGATTTTTCTCTTGGCTGCAAGGACGGAAGAACCATCTCCTGCGTGCTTTCGAGCCAGTTGCTGACAGTGGGCGATGAGTCCTGCGTCATGGCCGTGCTGCGGGACGTGACGGAATTCAAGCGCATGCAGGAGCTCATGATCCAGAGCGAGAAGATGATCTCGGTCGGCGGCATCGCGGCGGGCGTGGCCCACGAAATCAACAATCCGCTCGGCATCATCATGGTCAGCAGCCAGAATCTGGTGCAGAGAACGAGGCCGGATTTCCCCAAGAATATCGAGGCGGCTGAAGATATCGGTCTCGATATGAATTTGCTAGACCGCTACATGCGCGTCAGAGGGCTTTATGACTTTGTCAAAAACATCCAGGAAGCCGCCGTGCGCGCCGCGGACATCATCCGTCACATGCTTGATTTCAGCCGCCGCAGCGAATCAAAGCGAACGATTTGCGATTTGCGCATTGTCGTCGAACGGGCCGCGCATTTGGCAAGTAATGATTTTGATCTCAAGAAAAACTACGATTTCAAGCAAGTAGAGATTCTGTGGGAATGTGATGACAATTTTCCCGCCGTCAGTTGTACGGAAACCGAAATCGAGCAGGTGTTCTTGAACCTGTTCCGAAATGCGGCCCAGGCCATGGCCTCGGCCCAGCCTCAGATCATGGCGCCGCGCATCGTGGTGCGCATGAAGGCCGAGGCCGATCGCGTGGTGCTGGAGGTGGAGGACAACGGACCCGGCATGCCGCCTGACGTGCAGCGCCGGGCCTTCGAACCGTTTTTTACGACCAAGCCGCCGGGAGTGGGGACAGGCCTTGGCCTTTCCGTGTCCTACTTCATCATTACCCGCAGCCACGATGGGCGGATGCGGCTGGAATCGCGTCCGGGTCAGGGCACGCGCTTTACCATCGAACTCCCGGTCCCAGGATCCGGCCGGCAAAAGGAGGACCAGTGCATTCACGACTCATGATCATCGACGACGAAGAGCATATTCGCAGCGCCTTGGCCTGTTTTCTGGAGGACTTTGAAGATTTTCACGTCCGTTCGGCGCATTCGGCGGAATTGGCCCTGCAGGAGTTGCGGCGGGAACAGGCGGACCTCTGCATTGTCGACATCCGCTTGCCGGCCATGAACGGGCCGGAGTTCATTCGCGTTTGCCGGGAGCTCGGGGTGTGCCGTCACCATATTCTGCACACCGGCTCCACGGACTTCCGCCTTTATGTCGACATCGGCACGCTGGGAATGTGCGAAGCCGACGTGTTCCAGAAACCCTGCGACAGCATGGTCATGCTGGAGCGGATTCGGAAGGTGCTGCGCGATAGGTGAACGTGAACCCTCTTTTTTTTCATTATTTCGGATAAATGCGTCATGTGCCGCAGAACGTCCGGTAGCCTGCGTCGAGCAGGCCCGGTGCGCGGTAGGACGCGTGTTCAGGCCGGTCTTCATAGGGGCTGGACAGGGCGTCCAGAAGCCGTTTCACGGGCTCGAAGTCATTTTTGAGGGTCGCCGCTTCCAGCGCCTCCTCCACGTGGTGGTTGCGCGGTATGACCGCCGGGTTGTGCGCGCGCATGAGGGTTTGCGACTGCTCAAGCGTCTCATGCTGCCGCGCCAGCCGCGCTTTCCATTGCCCCTGCCAATGCAGAAAGCCGGGGTCGCGGAAGAATGAACCCTCGGGAGTTTCCCCGCTGAGGCCGCGCAGGGTCAGGGTATAGTCCGCGCCGTTGTCCTGCATGAGCTTCAGAAGATTTTGCGCCAGCGCCGCGTCATCGTCTTCAGCCGTGAAGAGGCCAAGCTTGGCCCGCATGCCCCGGGTCCAATGCCGTCTGAACAATGCCGGGAATTCTTCCAGGGCCTCCTGTGCCGTCTGCGTGGCCTTTTCCTCTTTTTCGTGCAGCAGCGGGAGCAGGGTTTCGGCCAGGCGGGTCAGGTTCCATTGGGTGATGGAGGGCTGGTTGCCGTAGGCATAACGGCCGTCGCGGTCGATGGAACTGAACACCGTGGCCGGGTCGTACGCGTCCATGAAGGCGCACGGTCCATAGTCGATGCTTTCGCCGCACAGGGCCATGTTGTCGGTGTTCATGACCCCGTGGATGAAGCCGACGTGCAGCCAGTTGGCCACAAGTGCGGCCTGACGCTCCATGACCGCGCGCAGCAGTTCAAGGAAGGGGTTTTCGGCCTCGGCAAGCTCCGGATAATGGCGGCGGATGGTGTATTCGGCCAGGGTGCGCAGGTCGCCTGTCGTGCTGCGCGCCGCAAGGTATTCGAAGGTGCCCACGCGGATGTGGCTGCTCGCCACGCGGGTCAGCACGGCTCCCGCCAGGGTCGTTTCGCGGTACACGGGTTCGCCGGTGGTCGCCACCGCGAGGCTGCGCGTGGTCGGGATGCCGAGGGCGTGCATGGCCTCGCTTATGATGTATTCACGGAGCATGGGGCCAAGGGCCGCGCGGCCGTCGCCGCGACGGGAAAAAGGGGTCTGTCCCGAGCCCTTGAGCTGGATGTCGAAACGCTCACCGCCGGGCGTGATGTGTTCGCCCAGGAGGATCGCGCGGCCGTCGCCGAGCATGGTGAAGTGTCCGAATTGATGTCCCGCGTAGGCCTGGGCGATGGGGTCCGCGCCTGCGGGGAGGCGGTTGCCGGCAAAAACGGCGGCACCGTCCGGGCCATCAAGGCTGACCGCATCAAGGCCCAGGGACGCTGCCAGTTGGGGATTAAAGAGAGCAAGGCCGGGTTTTTTCACCGGGGTGGGCCTTTGGCGCACGAAGAGCGATTCGGGCAGCAGGGCGTAGGTATTGTCGAAGTTCCAGCCTTGGCCTGCGAGTGAATTGTGATCTTGAGGTAACATGGCGCTCCCGTGGGCTTGGATGCAAAAATGGGGGATGCTTTTGAGAGTGATTACTGTTTTTGGCCGTGTATCGCAATGGCGACATGGCGGTGCGGGCCGGCATGGACCTTGGGAGAACGGTTTTGCGGCAACGGCGCAGGTCCGTCGTGATCGAAAGCGTGGAGGATTGCGCAGCGAAAAAGGGGCTGGCCCGGTGGTTTCGACCGTAGCGGCCTGGGCGTCTCCCTGGCCGTGAAGCAATGTCGCCTGTGTCCGGATTCGGGGAGGATGTTTTTAAGCCGTCCGCCCTAGTCGAAACAGAACTCCAGAGTGAATTTCCCGGCCTGACAGGAGAATGGAATGGCGATGGCCTGGGCCGAGGCGCGGTAGGAGATGGAGTGGTTGTCTCCCATGATGACCGACGGGGTAGAGCCTTGCAGCTTGAGGCCCATGCTCACCATGCCGACCCGGGCATGACCGGAGATCATGTTCGTGATTTCGCCCATGGCATCCTGCACGTCCTGCACGACATCCTCGATGGCGTCTCCGAGCATGTGCCTGACTATGTGAACGGCGGTATTTTTATCGAAAGAGATGCAAAATGTCCCTTTTTTGTCCCCGGTGATGCCGATCAGCGCAGAGACACAGCCGCAGGCGATTTTGTCTTTTTTCACATAGGGAGGCCCGGCCACAACCTCAAGAGCCGCAGTGGCGGAGAGTACATGCTTGGTTGCATTGATGAAAGGTTTGGCCAGGTCGGGGCTCATTGATCACTCCTTGGGTGACGGGAAATAGAAAATATTGTTTTGCAGGCTGTGAAATATTCTATCTTGACCGGCAGCCCTTTGTGCATCGTGTGTGAAGACCAGCATTTCAATATTTAAAATTACAATCTTAATATTTGTCAATGTCAATAAGTCTTTCTGTAAGACACCCGAATTGGAACATGGCTCCTTGTGCTGTGGGGGATTGTGACGTCATACGGGAGGGCGAACCGTTGCAAAACGTTCATGGTTTTTTGCAGGGCCGATTTGATATGCCGTCGGCGAGCTGCGCATTTTCACGGTTTTGGCCTTGCGCATAAGAGAATTCAGCGGCGATCGCGAAATTCGATGCCCGTTAGCTGGAGTCGTGTCAGGAAGTACTGCGAAAAGTCGTGAGGCATGATGAAAAGCCAGGAACGTGTGCCCCGTATGGGAAGGGGCTTGTACCGACGGGGGTTTTCTTTCGTGGAGGCGGCACCGCCTTTGCCCCCTATTTTCAGGGAGGGGGACTTTTGCGGTGAAGCGCATGGTTTGCTGCAGGTCATTGAATATGAATCCGGTTTGACTATTTCTTCCAAATCGCTGTACGAAGTGAATACGATTCCCCACGATTGTCGCCGTCAGACAGTTGCTCTCGCTGTTTGCCAGGGAGTCGCGGTGCTTGTGAGCTATAATTATGGAGGTTTACAGCATGAATAGCCAAAAGTGGTTTTTCAGGACTCAGGTCTGTTGGCCGATTCTGGTCGCCTATCTCTTCCTCGCGCTCATTCCTTCCAACGCCGATGCCTTCCTGGCGCAAAGCCGCCTTTCGTCGGGCGAGATCATTTCCGAGCGAAGCGCCGATATCGCTTCCATCCAGACCGCTCTGGAAAACAAGGTCGTGACCCAGCGACTGGCGGATTACGGCTTGACCCCGGATGAGGTGAACGCGAAGCTCGGTACGCTCTCCGATGAACAGTTGCACCAGTTGGCCAGCCTGTCAGGTGATGTGGGCGGCGGCATTGTCGGTGCGGTCATCGCGGTTCTGCTGGTCATTTTGCTGGTGGTCCTCATTCTGCACTTCAGCGGTAAGCGCATTGTCGTCAACTAGGCAGCGTTGTCTGCCGGGACTTATGGCGGTGCTTTTGATGGTGGGGTGCGTGCAGCGCCCCGCTTTTCAGCCGGATCGGGAAATAACCGCCCGCACCGTGCGTCTGGAAGTGTCCTTTATCCCCCAGACCCAAAGCAACGACTGTGGTCCGTCAGCCCTGGCCGCCGTGCTGGCGTTCCATGGCCGGGACGTGTCCCTGGACGAGGTGACGCGACGCGTCTTCACCCCGGTGATGGAGCGGACGCTGCTTGCGGACATGGAGAACTACGCTAGGTCGCTGGGCTTCTCGACCCGTTCCGGTCGCGGCGATCTGGCCCTGCTCCGGGACTGGATCAACGCAGGCAATCCCGTAATCCTTATGCTCGACATGGGCGGGAAGATGGTCAGCCAAGGCCATTACGTGGTGGTGTATGGTCACGATCCGGACGGATTCCTGATGCATATCGGGACCAGAGCAGATATGTACCTGCCGGACCAGGCGCTGCTTGAGGGCTGGGAGCCCATGAACCGTCTTTATCTTGTCGTGGAGTGAACCGTGCGTCGTGCAATCTTTCTTGTCTTCTTTTTGGCCCTTGCGCTGGCCGGTTGCGCCACGCCCAGGATCGTCGTGCTTTCCGACCCGCTGGACGCCCGCGAACACAACGATCTGGGTGCCTCGTACGAGACCTCCGGAGAACTGGACCTGGCCCTCAAAGCCTATGAAACGGCTGCGGCCAAGGATCGCTCCTGGGACCAGCCGCTTATCAATCTGGGTAACGTGCATTCGGCCCGGGGTGATTGGACGCAGGCCGCGGCCAGCTACCGGCAGGCCCTGAAGCGCAACCCCGAAAACTCCGAGGCCATGAATAATCTGGCCTATGCGCTCGTGAACCTGGACGAGCCGCGGGAGGCCCTGGAATGGTCCTCCATGGCAGTGCAGGCCGAGCCCGGTAACCCGCTCTTCCGGGCGACCCTGGCCCAGGCCCTGGCGGGGACCGGCGAGAGGGAGAAGGCGCTGGCACTCCTGGCCGAAACTCTGGAAACCCTCTTTGTCGATGATCCCCTGCGTGAGAAGATAGCCGTTCTGCGCGACCAGATCGAAAGCTCCGCCCCCTGAGGCTTCATCATGGGCGTTGCTGCCTAGTGCCGGGCTGTATCTTTGATGATTATACGACAACGCCGCCTTCCATTTGCAAGGAGAAGGCGGCGCTTTTTCGTCTTTGTCATGCCTGAAAGACTAGAATGGCAGCTTGCCAAATCCGATGAGGTCATACGCGGGTACGAGCAGGCCGAGGAATGACAGAATAATAAGGAGTGCGCCCAATGCCTTGGGTGACAGTTTTCCGTACGTCACGGCCCAAACCGCGACCGTCAGCACCACAAAGGCAATCATCATGCAGCCAAGGTAAAGACTCTTGCCGATGAATGACGTTCCGTCGGGCTTGATGCCCCCTCCGGTGAAGTAAAAATACGCGGCAATGGCCAAAATGAACGCCATCATCAAACTCAGGTTGCCCAGAGAGCGCAGGTCTTCGATTCCGTTCAGCATGCAGTACGAGATTGTAAGATACACAATGCCAAAGGGAATCAGCAATGTCGCCGTAAACGCGTCGCTCCCAAAAAGAGGCGTTGCATGAATTATCCCGCCGATACACGTTATTGTGCCCACGAATCCGGCAATCGCGCCGCAGGTTTTTGCATCCCCTTGGCCAAAGTAAAAGAGTCCGATCGGAAACCACAACATGGCAATTGTCACAAGCAGTACCAAAGTCATTACTTTTTCCTCCGTCGCTGAGATAAATTTTTCCAATCAAGACATGCTTGAAATTGAAAAAACATGAAAACGGCCTGGTCATCGCAAGAGTGTAGTAGCCCTCCTTGTTGATTTTGAGTTGAAAATCTATAGTAAGTAGAGTGATGCTAACATGCTCTGACTATTCAATTAAATGGGTTAAGCCCAAAAAAATCATCAATGAACACGTCTGATTATGATACTCTTAAATATAATCAAAGCTCATATTGAGCAAAATTGATACCATAAATAATAATATTGCATCGCATTGTGTGAATTTAAGTAATATTGATGTGTAATAAGTGTACGAAGATGAAATTTGCTTGAATTTAACCAGTATTGATAAGAACTTAGTAGATGCAACCTATGTGGCGCATCATGAGGAATTATTTAATTATCGCTACCGGTGCTTAGGATAATAAGTATAGTGATGGGTCATAATGTCTCGCGAGCGTGTCATTATTATACAAGGAGTGTGAATTGTGAATCGTCCCAAATTTTTTAGGGACGTTGGAGCATGCACCTCGGTAATGGCATCCACGGACAGGTTGTTCTTTTCTTGTTGGGGCATGAGCCTTTGGATTATGCCCTTTGAATCTGATTGGAAAATTTCAGCGCAGGAAAAGCGAAAAACAGAGTGTGTCTAGTGTGCCTCAACTTGATTGAGCACGTTATAAATGCGCCCGCGCCCTGGCTTTCCCGAGGACGGGGGACAGGACGCGGGGCGTTTTGCAGGGATGGCGAATCAGTTTTGCGCGCTGCTGATCAGGCGGCGTCGAGGCTGAAGGCCGCGTAGGCGACTATCTCGCCGCATGGCGCGGCGTCTTCCGAGTTGCAGAGCCGGGACGTACTGTGGGGGCACGCCCGCGTAAGTCACGCCTAGGTATTTTTTGCACCCGAGTCGGGTGTAGGAGCTGGGGTCGCCAACGAGGAAGATGCCTGCCGCCCCATGCTTGCGCATCTGGTCGGCGGCTTCGCGAACACGGGCGGAGCCGATGCCGTGTCCCTGCCTGTGCGGCGGCACGCCCACCGGACGGAGCGGAAACCAGCCGCTCGCTTTGACTCTTTCGTTAAATAACGGCTCTTTATATTTCAAAAAAGTAAATGCGGGTTTCAGACCGCCTGCTGGTGGCGGGCCAGTTCGACGAGGCGACCAAGGTCCACATCGGCGCCGAGCACTCCGAGGAGTGCGCCGGAGGTGTCGAGGATGGGCGCGGAGACCGTGAGGCAATAGGCGTCGGTGGCGGCGGAGCGGTAGAAGTCCGAGACATAGGTTTCCAGCTGTCCGGCGGGGTGGCGGAACCAGGGGCGCCGGGACCAGTCTTTGCCGAGTCCGGTGTCGCCGTAGGCCGTCGTTACCTGCCCCACGTTGTCCACGATCTGTCTGCCGTTGGCGTCGGTCACGTAGAGCAGTTCAAAGAGTCCCTGGCCCAGGGCGCGGCGCAGGGCGATTGCCACCCGGCGGCGCTCCATGGCGCTGACGTCGGCGTCGCGCACCAGAGCCTCCACGGCGCATCTGGCCCGCTCATGGGCGGCGAAGCGCAGCCTGCCCACGGCCGCGAGCTGGCTCTCGGAAGTCTCGCTGACCTGCCGGGCGTGGACGGCCAGGGTCTCAGCTTCTTTGGCCTGGGAGGCGCTGCCGTCGTGCAGGGCGACAAGGCTCTCCTGCACGGCGGCCACGTCTCGCACGATGCTCTGGCTTTCGCCGCGCAGGTCCGCGGCCAGCATTCCTCCTTCCTCCACGCACGGCCGGGCCACCCGCGCATCTTCGAGGCAGGCGCTCATGGACGCCTGCATCCGCCCCACAAAGTCTTCCACCCGGCGCACGGCCTCCACCATGGCGGTGACATTCCTTCCGATCTCGTCGTTCTGCCCATCGACCCGCGTGGTGGCGTCCACGGTCTGGTGGGAGAGGGTCCGGATCTCGTTGGCGATGACGCCGAATCCTTTCCCCGCCGCCCCGGCATGGGCCGCCTCGATGGTGGCGTTGAGGGCGAGCATGTTGGTGCTCGCGGCGATGTCGCGGATGGCGTGGGCAATGGAGCCGATGCCCTTGATGCGCGTCTCCACCGTGCCGACGAAGCCGAGCAGTTCACCCATGGCGGCGGAGAGCTCATCCATGCGCAGCTCGACCTCGCCCAAACGGGCTTCCAGGCGGGCCATGTGCCCTACGGCCGCCTGCGCCATCTCGGCTTGGCGCAGCGCGTGGCCGTTCACGGTGTCGGCCCGGTTGACCACTGCGGCCGTATGTTCCTCAATGACCGCAACCTGCCGCAGCCCGACCTCGGTCGTGGCCTTGAGCCGCTCCCCAAGGGCGTTCAGCGGCGATGATAAACGCTGCAAGGCGATAGCCCCGGCCACGGCATCAAGCAACGCGGCATCGGTGCGCGTATCGGCGGCGGGTTCATGTTCTGCGGATGAATCAGCGTCCGGCTTCTGTCTGTTTTTCCAAAATTGTAAGAAAAGCATGGTCTTACCTCCTGCATGAGCTACGAAAGCAAGCGGTGTGCCGGAGCAATGTGGAGGTCCTGCAATGAGTGTGGGACGGGATTTGCAATCTGGGTGGAGAGATTCGGCGAATACGCAGTCCGCATAGAAAGGTGATGTCGGCGTGGTCAGGCCTGACCAAACGCCGAGGAGAGGGATGTTTGTCTAGTTCAGATCGATCACTTGGCTTTGGCCGGAGATGCTGACGTCCTTCTGCGACACGAACCCGTCGCCCACGATTTTCACGGAATATTCGCCGCAGGGCAGGGACGTGTTCGCAAGGTCATGGGGCGAGACGTTCTTCATGAGAACCAGCCTGCCGGACCTGCGGTTCCGCACGCTTATGCAGACGGGCCGCATGGAGGAGAAGAGGACGCCGGACACGTCGCCCGAGGTTGTCGTCTTGATGGGGAAGCATTGTGGCGGGCCGCTTTCCGGCATGTCGCCGGGCACGGAGGGATACGGCGCGGCCACATGGGGCAGGGCTCTTGATTGCGCCTTTTGACGCTGGATTTCGGCCGGGTCTGCCCCGAGGACCTCGATCTGGATGATCTGCCACTGCCGGGAACGCTTTTCCGCCCTGAAACCGCCTTCGAATGTCTCGCCCTGGCCGGAAAAAGCGGTTTTGCGGATGGTCACCCGGTGTGTTTTGCCGGCATCGTTCTGCACATGAATGACCGCCTGGAAGGGTGTCCTGACTGGCCCGCCGCTGACTCTCCCGCTGACCCGCACATCCGTTCCCTTCTGCCATGCATGGACATTGGAAAACGCATGCCCTTTGACCCGCCAGACGCCCTCGGCGCCGGCGACGGAGCAGAGAAGAAGGAAAAAGAACGTGAAGCCGGCGTGTTTCATCGGTGTCGATCCTGGAGTTGATGTTGCGCGGAGGACGGATCCTGAGACGTTTTTGTTCGGGTCAAGAGAAGGTAGCGTGTTTCCTTCTCCGTGCATATCCGGACAGATCGGATTTTCGTCATTTTTTGGGCGAGAAGATACGCAGCGCCACGGTAGGTTATGTAAACAGTGTTACGAATGCGATCGTACCACCCTGCATTGTTGACGTGACAATGTCATGGCGCAATACTAGCCTGAGTAAAATGATCAATATCGTGCGGAACGGTCCGGAACACTCACGACCAGGAAATATGCGGTGGGAGTTGAAAAAGTGGAGAAGCTGGGGCTTGTCGATGAGGATATGCAGGAGTCATGGCTGCTTCGAGGCGAAGTTCGTTGCAGTGCGGAAATTTCAGGCACGTGTTGCGCGACAAAGGGGAGCGATTCTCTCCGGATTCACTGAATTATTTCTTGACCGCGGTGCGTGTAAGGATGAGATTTATCCATCATTCTAACCGTACACGAGGTCTGCGCATCATGACAAACACGAGAAAACGCCCCAAGGCCGACAAGAAGAATCTCATCATCCGCCGCATGTCCATCTACTTGCGCACGCTGGATCATCTTCAGAACAAGGGCGTGAAAGTCGTCTCGTCTGCGGACCTTGAGAGGATTGACGGCGTGACCCAGAGTTTGGTCCGCAGGGATTTCGCGGAGTTTGGCTCCTTCGGGGTCAGGGGCCTTGGCTATCATGTGCCGGAGTTGCGCGAGCAGATTGCTCGGATTATCGGCGCGGACCGGCACTGGAAGGTCGCCCTGATCGGTGCCGGGGGCCTGGGCAGCGTGCTCATGCATTCGGCATCCTTCAAGAAGCGAAACCTCGAGGTAGTCCAGATTTTCGACCACGCCGGCGTCAGCGAGGGCGCTTCCATCGAGGGCATTCCTGTTCACGGGATTGCCAATCTCGAACACGAGCTGGACGCAAGCCGCATCGATCTGGCCATCATCGCCGTCCCCCCGCCGGAAGTCCAAGGCGTCATCGACCGCCTTGCACAGATTGGTGTCCGCGGAGCGCTCTATTTCGCTTCCCGCTCGGTGCGGGTTCCGGAAAACATGGTGGTGCTGAACATGGATATCACCGTGGAGCTCGGGGTGCTGACGTACCAGCTGCAGGAGTCTTGATCCTTCGACCTCCGCCAGACAGTGTGAGGGAGGCAGTAATTCGCTACGACCTGGAAGATTGCGACCGTGCTGTGCAGGGCTGATTGCGATGCATTGCAAAATCGGAGGGAGCTTTGCCTGCAGGCTCCACAAAGGCCGGCAGCGCGAGCCGCCGGCCCTCTTTTAGGCGAACATGCGGCTAGTTTTCTTGCGCTGCATGCGGCCCAGAGCCAGACCGAGGAGCAGGCTGGCGCCGACGACGCCCGCGCCGGTGAGGAACCACCTGAACTGCGTGTCACCGCTCAGATCCTTGTTCTTCATCTCCAGGGCTTCTGCACGCTGCGCCGTTTCCGCCTGCAGCGTGAGGAGTTCATCATGCGCTCTCTTCAAGTCCACATAGGCTTTTGACCCCTGTTCCAGCTCGGCATACCGCTGCTGCAAGGATGCCAGCTCGGTTTCGGCGCGGTTCAGGCGGTCCAGCAAGGCCTGGTTCTCACCGGCCGTGGCGGAAGTCTTCTCGGTCATCGCGGCCATCTTGGCACGCAGGGTTTCATTCTCCTGGGCGAACCGCTCCACTTGCAGGGCGGCCGGAGCCGTCCTGGTCAGATACCGCGCCAGCACCCAGCCTTCCACGCCGTCGGCCCGCACAAGGGACCAGTCCTTGTCGGTCCTGAGCACCTCCACTGGAGTGCTGGACGGCAGCATCTTCAGGATCTTGTTGCTATTGGTCGGTCCCGAGCGCAGCGTTATCTCAAAAACGTCGGTCACGTAGGCGGGCTGCGCGTGAGCCGCGCCCACGACCAGCAACACCGCAATTATGGCCAGCATCAAACATCTTCTCATATCATCCCCTTTCAGTTCACGGTCCGACAAGGTCACCTCTTTTATTGCTATCTAAGGTGACGCGACTGTTCATCCCTGCCAGATCAGGCATACCGAGTCAAAAGGCATGAAAGCGATCCATCAGCAGGATCGAGGCCTGGAGAAGTTCTGTAGCGCATAGAAAAATCAGGTTGTTACAGCCTTGAACAGCCCTTCTGGTCAGCCAATGTATTTTTGTGTCTTCACGTTGTGTTCCTTCCGGGTCACCTGCGCGGACCCGACAAACGTTTCACCGGATTGCCCATCACCAGGAAATCTTGGAACTCCTGAGATAGCCTGCTGTCCTGGGCGACGCTGTCCCAGAAATGTTCGGCTGCACGCCGCACAGCGCTATACTCTTCCTCTGTCACGACGCGCCGCTCCGGATGCTTTGGTAGGAACGCATGCGGGGTCAACTCGCCGCCGCTATTCGGAGCAAAGCCCATGGCGCACATGTCGTAGGCCGGAAGCAGGTTGAACCCGGCGCCATCAATGGCGAAGCTCAGATTGCCCAGGTGCATGTCCGTGTTGTTGATCAGTTTGCCGAAGCACCACAGGCGTTCTGCGGTGGCGAAGTGTTCGCGTGCAATTCGCCCCGCGTCGCAGAGTCGCTGCAGAACGAGGGGCCAGTTGGAGCCCGCGCCGACAAACTCCGCGTCGATTGCTGCCAGCGAGACCATGGACGTGCGTCCGTGCTCGCCTGTCCGGTCAAAACGCCGGGACTCCAGAAACAACCTGTCGCCCACTTCGAGGAGTCGTGCTTTCGCAGCCGGGAGGCCATGTTTGCGCAACGTCTCCAGGGCATGGAATTCCGTGATCATGATGTCGCGCCAGCGTCGTGCGATTTCCGTGTCGCCGGGAGGTGAAAATTTGACGATGACGTGTTCGTTGCCGTGCTTGCCGAACACCGCGAATTTCGGCTGTTCGCCCCCGGCGGAGGATCCGGGGATGTCACCGGCCATGACTTTCTCCGCCATGTGGGCATACTCCGACTCATCAACGGCTAGCGGCTTTTTGCGAAGGCGCAGCGCCGACTGCTCGCCGAATATCAGGTTGCCCGGTGGGTCATCCCCATTGGAGAGGAGAAACCTGCCGATATGCTCGGTGCTCCACCACTTCGGATCGGACGGAAAGTCCGCGAAACGTTCATGCACTTTTCGGGCGATCTGCCGCCCCGGAAAACCCTGCGGCACCATGTCGTAGAGAAAATAGGGGAGGTCGTCGTACAGTCCGGCGCCGGATTCGCCCAGCAAGAGCGTGGGCGCGCCGGGAAGAGTTTCAACATAAAACCGCCCACTGAGCAGCGGCCGAATGTGCGCCGTTGTCGTGATGTTTCCATCGGCGTCGACCGTGAACAAGGGCAGCCTGTCGCCCCCGCCGAAAGCGTTTTTGGCTAGATGATATATGGGCGTCCGGCCAGCGCGAATCGTGACGAGCCTGTCTGCCAGTTTCTGGAGCTGACGGGATACGGCAGCCTGCGACATCCCTGTCGCGGCCTGAATCTCCCTGGAGGACGCGGCTCCCTGTTCGAGAAATTCCGTCAGCGACAAGGGCATGTGGTTGCCTCGTATTCAGGTTTGGATAAGATTATGAATAGAATAATGAATATTATAAATATAAAAAATTGTTTTAAATTAAATAGATATAATTTCAATCAATGATAATATAGATAGAGTATTGAATAATGAATATGGATGAATAGGGCAGTTGTCAAATGCGACTGGTCTCAAAGGGAGAAGGGTGGGCTTGGCCGGGCGAGAGTGATGGGTGGATGGGTGTGCCATCATCTTTCTTGGTGCAGGCTGGAGTGGAGCGGGATTGCTTATACCTTACGGGTTCATCAAAAGAAGATCTGTCCGTTCACGATACAGTCGGTCTATTCTCCCTCCCAGTGCCTCTCCGACGTCAGCGCTCGTACAAGGACCAAAGAGGCTGGCCACGTATTTAAAAACTCCTCTGATGCTAACACATCCGAGGTTTTTTATGGCCTCACTCTGTCGGGCCTTGTTCGGCTTCAAAAAAAGCGCGGACGCGCCCCCGGCCGACAAGCCTTGAGAATTTTCTGTATTCGTTTGCCTTATATTGCACGCGGCCCGCGACGATAGAAACGTCGACATCGCACTCTTGGGCAAGTCGGATGACCGACTCCAAG
>Ga0265295_1006206_pt1 | contig 14607 bp, 14 predicted proteins | sample Munlansysbiofilm_FD_192503 | JGI IMG/M metagenome (GOLD analysis project Ga0265295, IMG submission 192503) | Leachate microbial communities from a municipal landfill in Southern Ontario, Canada - Methane capture system biofilm | ecosystem: Engineered > Solid waste > Landfill > Unclassified ... | reverse complement strand
AAGATATTAATGAAAGGAAATGAAGCTGTAGCGGAAGCTGCTATTCGCAGTGGTTGCAGATTGTATTTCGCCTATCCCATCACTCCTCAGAGTGAATTGATCGAGTATATGGCACGCATGATGCCAAAAGTAAATGGAGTCTTTCTCCAGGCCGAAAGCGAAATATCCGCCATCAATATGGTTTATGGCGCGGCTGGTTGTGGCAAGAGGGTGATGACATCTTCTTCCTCACCTGGCATTTCGCTCAAGATGGAAGGAATCTCCTATCTCGCTGGCGCACAATTGCCTTGCGTGATTATCAACGTGCAGCGCGGCGGCCCCGGTTTGGGTGATATCCAGCCGGCTCAAGGTGACTATTTCCAGGCCACAAAAGGTGGCGGACATGGTGACTATCGCCTCATCGTGATGGCTCCCAGCTCCGTGCAGGAATTTGCCGATATGGCTTCCGAAGCCTTTGATTTGGCCGATAAATACCTGAATCCAGTGATGATTCTGGCAGACGGGATGTTGGGACAAATGATGGAACCAGTAGAGTTTAAGACCCCCAAGACCGATGCAGAGATTGCCGACATGTGGCTTCAACACAAGTCCTGGTGCATCCAGGCCAATGAAGATGGGGACAAAAAGCATCACCATGAAATCAATTCTCTGGAGATCGACCCCTTAATGCTGGAAATACACGTCAACAATCTCTACAAGAAATATGCTGAGATCGAGAAAAACGAAATCAAATTTGAAGAATTCAATATCTCTGATGATAACGAGATTCTTTGCGTGGCCTGGGGAACAGCTTCCCGCGTGGTGAAATCCGCCATCAACGAAGTCAAAGCACTGGGCAAAAGCGTGGGCCTCATTCGCCCGATCAACGTTTGGCCCTTCCCCTATGAAGATGTGAAAAAAGCCATTGGTCCCAATGTGAAGAAAGTCTATGTCTTTGAACTGAATACCGGTCAGATGCTGGACGATGTGAAAATCGCCGTAGAAGGCAAAGTGCCGGTGGATTTCTGGGGCAAAGTGGGTGGAGTGGTCTTTACCCCTGCAGAGATTAAAGTAAAGCTTGAACAGGCTTTGAAGGAGTAACGTAGTGCAAGTAATAGCAACCAGACCCGAAGCTCTAACTGATGTACCTTTTACCTATTGTCCTGGCTGTCTGCATGGCGTGGCGCATCGCCTCGTAGCGGAAGCCATCGATGAACATGGTCTGATCAATCAAATGATGGGTGTGGCCCCTGTGGGCTGCTCCGTTTTTGCCTATAAATTCTTTAATTTTGATATGGCAGAAGCCGCTCATGGACGCGCTCCGGCAGTGGCCACAGGCATGAAACGGGCTCTTCCCGATATGCATGTCTTCACCTATCAAGGAGATGGAGATCTCGCCGCCATCGGCACCGCTGAGATCGTGCACGCTGCAAACCGTGGCGAACACATGTCCGTATTTTTCGTAAACAATGCCATCTACGGTATGACCGGTGGACAGATGGCGCCCACCACCCTTCCCGAAATGAAGACTACCACCAGCCCTTATGGCAGAAATACCGACGATGTGGGCTTCCCCATCCGCGTATGTGAGCTCCTCAACACCCTGGTGGCACCTTATTACATCGAAAGGGTTTCATTACTAACCCCAGCCGATATTCTCAAAGCCAAAAAAGCTGTCTCCAAAGCCATTAAGTATAATAAAGAAGGCCGCGGATTCACCTTTGTAGAGCTGATTTCCACCTGTCCCACAAACTGGGGCCTGGATCCCATCAAATCCCGCGACTGGGCCAAAGAAAACATGCTGCCCTTCTTCAAACCGGGCTGCCTGAGAGACAAAGGCGAAGGAGTGGAATAATGACTACGGAATTAATCTGCGCAGGCTTTGGTGGACAAGGCGTACTCACAATCGGTAGATTCATCGCCAAAGTCGGCATGAAAGAAGGGAAAAACGTTTCCTGGCTACCTTCCTATGGTCCAGAAATGCGCGGCGGAACTGCAAACGTTTCCACCGTGGTCTCGGATGAAGAGATTGCCTCTCCCATCGTGAGTTTCCCCGATATACTGGTGGCGCTGAATCAACCCTCCATCGACAAATTTGCCCCGTCCATCCGCCCTGGAGGCCTGCTGATTCTGAACACCAATATGTGCCCCCATGGCTGCAAACGTGATGATATCGTCAAGATTGCCGCTCCTCTGAGCGACATCGCCAATGAGATTGGTAATCCCATGGTGCTGAACATGTTGGCCATCGGTGTGATCATCGGTAAAACTGGTCTGATCAAATACCAAAGTATGGAAGATGATCTCACCAGCTATATGAAAGCCAAAAATCCTGAACTTTTGGAGCTGAATCTCAAAGCGATCAAACGCGGAATTGAGATCGGCGAAGGCTGTTAAATAACTATAGAAAATCCCGGGGGTGGTTTCCACCCCCATTTTCTGAGCATAAGGAGCAAAGAATGCAAGACAATCTGGTAACGATCGCGAGTTACACCGATATTTTTGAAGCAGAAATGGCCAAAGGATTCCTGGAAGATTCCGGGTTTGAGGTCTTTTTGCAAAATGAGCGCATCCTCAGCTTGTATCCCTCCATGGCTGGAGATATGTATATGGTAGAATTGCAAGTATTTGCCGATGCTGAAACAGAGGCTAGCGAGCTTTTGGAAAACCTGGACGACAGCTATCTTTGCACCAATATCTTAAAGCAGGAAAATGCTCTTTTGGAAGGACACTTTCAGCTTACCAGCGGCAATCACAGCAGTCAATACATCGAAAAGATCCGCGTGCTGCAAAACCCCGCGGCTACTCATGTGCTCTGCAACAGACTGGCCAAACGGCTGCAGGAATACGACTTTGATACAGTGATCGGTCCGGCTTTTGGAGCCATCGTACTGGCATTTGACGTAGCCCGCATACTCGAAAAAGGCTTTATCTTTTCCCAAAGAATAGACGGCCAAATGTGCTTCCGTGACGGTTTTGATCTAACTAAGGTCAAAAAAGCCGTGATCATCGAAGATGTGGTCTCCACCGGAGGCAGCGTCCAGGAAGTGATCAAATGCGCCAGTGCCAGAGGCATAGAGATCGTGGCGATCGGCCTGATCGCAGATCGCAGCGGAGGCAAGCTGGATTTTGGCCTGCCGGTGGAAAGCCTGCTCTCCATCGATATCCCGTTCTGGGAACCGGAAGAATGCGAGCTGTGTAAAGACGGAATAGAGCTCAGCAAGCCTGGAAGTAGCGACAAAAATACATGAAGCTGAAGCTGCTCCTAGAGGACTCGGTAAATGCAAAAGTACTGAGATTTTATCCTCTGCAGGACTTCAGTAGCTGGCAACTGGTCTCCGAATACAAAGCGGAAGCTGAAGTGACGGGCGAGATTTTGGTCTGCCCGGATTTTGCCCTGGCCAAAGCGCTCTGGGGAGAGTCTGTCAGTCTGCATATCTGCCGGTATTTTGGCATTGTGTATCTGCCGGATTCTGTATCCGAGAAACTGGCCAAGTTTCTGCAAACTCACGCTTTGTATATATTATCCTCTGATGCTAAGGCTGCGGGGCTCTTGGCAGATTACGGCTTTCATTCATTAGGATATCTGAGTGAGTTTTATGATGATCCCTCGCCGCTCAAGCTCTTGATATGCACGCAGAAAGAGCTGGTGAATACGGTTTTGAGCTCAGCTCCGCAGGACTTTATGCACTTGATCCTGGCCCAGGAGAGCTTTCATCTGTGTTTGGGAGCGGAGCTTTGGCGCTATCGTCCCGATGCCTTTCGCACTGCCTTTCATTTTGCCGAAAAGCTTTGCGGACAGATCACTGATCCCAAAATGATTCCCTTTATGACAGCGCAGATCTGCCTGAAGGATGGCTCCGGTGCCTATAGCTTTTTTGCCGATCGCTATGACAACTATATGGCGCATGTGGATTACGATCTCTGGTACGGCCTGTTGACGAATTGGCACAAGATCTACTCCGGCCGTCCTCAGAAAAAGGTGCTGGAACTGGCCTGCGGTACTGCCAATGTGGCCTGCCGCTTTGTGCAATCCGGCGCCGAGGTGGATGCCTGCGACATCTCCTATCAGATGCTGGAAAATGCCTTCCGGAAAGAGCTCAAACCCAATCTCTATCAAGCTTCTTTGACCGATCCCATTCCCGGCAGAGACTACGATCTTATCCTCTGCCTTTTTGACAGCATCAACTATCTCAGCTCAAAAGCAGAGATCAGCACTTGCCTTGAGGAAGTGTCCAAAGCTTTGGCAGAAGGAGGGCTGTTCATCTTTGACATCTCCACTCTGCTCAATAGCATGGAGAATTTCTTTGATAGCAGTCACTGGGTCAAGGACCACGATTCCGGCCTCCTGCACGAGTCTTTTTATGAGATGGGGCAGAGGCGGCAAACCTCCCGTCTGCATCTTTTCAAACGCTGGGGGGCAAGCTATAGCCTGCAGGAAGAAGAACATCAGCAACGGGTCTATATGGTGCATGAATTGATCGAGCTGATCCAAAACTCCCCGCTGCAAATCAAGGCAGTGCACAGCACGAACCACAAAACAAACTACTATCCCAAGAAAATCTCCGGCATCGATCATCGTCATTACCGTATCTTCTTTGTCCTGAGCAAAGATGAACTATCAGTCTGATCTCCTCATCATGCAGGAGTTCGGGCTGCAAAGCGTGATGGGCATAGACGAAGCGGGACGTGGAGCTCTAGCAGGGCCGGTGGTGATTGCAGCAGTAATCCTGAACTACAATGATCCCATCTTTGGACTGAACGATTCCAAGCTGCTCTCTGCCAAAAAGCGGGATTTACTCTATGACTGCATTATTCAGCGGGCAGTGGCGTACTCGCTCGTTGAGATCGACGCTCCTACCATTGATATGATAAACATCCGCCAGGCCAGCCTTTTGGGCTTCAGCAAAGTCTATCAGGCTTTGCAGGAACAGGCTGATCACGCTTTGGTAGATGGCAAAGACCTGCCCGGCGATATATCCGGCTGGTCAGTAATCAAGGGAGATCAGATTCATGCCTGCATCGCGGCCGCTTCCATCCTGGCCAAAGTGCACCGGGACAGGCTGATGATAGCTCTGGATGGCAGCTATCCTGATTACGGCTTTGCCGCCCATAAAGGTTACGGTACATTGAGACACTACGAGGCCTTGAACCGCGTTGGCGCTTGCATTGAGCATCGCCAGACTTTCAGACTAAACTAAGATTTCAGTCTTTCGCCCTTTTCAGACACTCGGAGCAGTAGTGCCAATTGCAATAGCGGTGATAGATGTCCATCAGGCCTTGTTGATAGATGGCGCGGCTATTGGCCAGCTTGATCTGTGAAGGATTCAGATAGCGCTCCATAAAGCGGGTGATATAGTTCTCCTGCAGCGGGCAGAAGTCCGTGTAGGCCTGATATACAGCTTCTGCATTTGACGACATCTTCTGGTGCCACAGAGCCATTACTGGCAAGAAGATATTCAGATAGATGTTGTTCTGCACACTTTTCCCCAAGGTTTGCGGCTTCAGGTCTGCATGAGGAGTGCGGGGGATCCACATGCCGCCAAAGGCTTTATGCAGGTTCGTTTCGGACTCGGTAGCGGCGATAAAACTCTTTAGTAGATCTCCATCAAGATGTTCCCAGATCAGATCACTGATATAGATCAGCCTCTTCAGGGGGTGATTCTGCGGGCGGATGCGAAAGAGCTGCCAATCGATATTGATCTTCTGGCCCTGCCAGGGCTGCTTCTCATATTCCCGCCACAGGTCTGCTATCACACTTTCATCGAGCATGCCGCTGTCCCTTTTGAGCAGTTTGGAGGCACAGAGATAAATGGCGCAGAGCTGAAGCTTACTCATCCCGGCTGCCTTGTATTCCGCCAGGGTCTTCAGGGGCAGACTTTGGGCGAGGTAGAGCGTATTGAGTTTATTCTTGTCATAACCCAGGGCTTCGAAGATGCCTTCATAGAAGATCTGATCGAAGCTGCTGAGGCTGAGCGCGGTATTAAAGCGTTTGAGTTTTCCGGAGAATCTGCGCATTCCGGCAGTGTGCAGGATGGCTTTGAGATGATCGCTATCGATAGCGGAGAGCAGATCGCAATATACAGCAGGTTTGGCGCTTTCATCGTGCTGCTCCAGAAGCTTTTGGATGTCTTCACTGAGCTGTTCTTCCAGGCTCAGAATCTCCACAGGGGAGCCATCTTCCAGGATGGTGTAAGGATAGCTGGAATTGTCTCGCAGTACCACATGCAGGATAACTTGATTGTAATAGGCATCTTCCTGATGGTTGTGCGCTTGCCAGTCCGAGGTTTTGATGTGAATCTCGATATCGCCCCGTTTGGTCTCACCGGCAATTTCGATGATGGCGTTCTTAAAATCCGGTCCGCGGGCGGTATTGAATTGTCCTTGATAAACGATCTTGACGGGGAGTTTGCTTGCCGTTCTCAGATCAGATCGCAGATGACCTTCATCCCAGATATGATAGAGAAAGCGTTCTTCCATTTAGAAATAACGTTGCAAAAAGCGCATCCGTTCTCTAGCCGAGGCCGATTTGGCCCAAGTGTGTGGCGTGTATTTGATGGGGTTTGTGAGGATGCTCAGCATCTGCATGCTCTGGTTTCGGTTTAGGTTGGCAGCGCTAGTGCTGAAATAGGCCCGGGCCGCTGTTTCGATGCCATAGACGCCCTTGCCCCATTCCACGTAGTTGAAATATAGCTCCAGCATACGTTTCTTGCTCATGGTGATTTCCATGATCACAGTAACCTGTACCTCCAGATACTTGCGTAGATAGTTGCGTTTTGTGGTGAGGAACAGAGTGCGGGCCAGTTGATTGCTGAGTGTGGAGCCGCCAAAGCGGATTTTCCCCGCCTTTTTGTTTCTGGCATAGGCCTCACGCACCATCTTCCATTCGAAGCCATAGTGCGAGTAGTAATTGCCGTCTTCCAAAGCGATCAGCATATTCTGGGTGCGCTGGGGAATCTTTTCCAGTTTGAGGTATCGGCGTTTGTAGATGGGATGCCCGCGCACTATATAACGCTGGATCATGAGGGGAGTGACAGGGGGATTGACAACGCTGTAAATAAGACACAGCAATGCCACAATCCCCCAAAATCCTAGATGTATAAAAACGAGGCCCCGCAGAATCCTGATCAGGATATTGCGGCGCTTCCGCTTTTTCTTTTTTGCCACCCATCCCTCCGAGTGTTGCTAAAGCTTTATTTCTCCAGTTTGTTTACGAAGGCGGCCAGACGGGCTTTTCTGCGGGTAGCGGTCCGTTTGTGGATCACACCTTTTTTGGCGGCTTTATCTAATTGAGAATAGAGCTCACTCAGCTGGGCTGCAGCATCTGCAGGACGCTGCTCCAGCTCTTTGGTGAGGGTTCTGATAGTGCGCTTCACGTAGTTGTTACGGGCGGCTCTTTTCTTGTCTGTAATCATGTGTTTGCGTGGAGATTTGTGTTGTGGCATGTTTTCCTCTTTCTTGCTTAGTATTTAAACCACAATATGTAAGGGGCTGATCTTGTCAAACACAAATTTAGCTGCGTAAGGCCTTATCCAGTTTATCTATTTGATACAGAGCGCTATAAGAAAGTATATCGCCCTCAGTTTTTCTGCCTGGGGTCAGCTCATTCACCCAGACAGCAGCCTCAGATATCTGCTGATAGCCAAAGCTTTTACCAGCCTGACATTCCGCTATGATTTGGGCTGCGGCTGTGTCGCCAGCAGAAAAGCATAAAATCGGGGTGCGGGAGGCCAGATATTCAAAGAGTTTGGTGGTGAGCATTCCGCGATTGCCCTCATAATCGTTCACGATGAGTAGCAGGAGTTCGCTATTCACCATTTCACGGACAGCCTCAGCATGCGGGACAAATGCTTTGATGGTCAGGCTGTTAGAAGTCTCATTTCTGAGCTGATCTGCTTCCTGTTCCCCTATTTTGCTGCCGATCAGGCTAAGGCTGTAGGGCCTGTTCAGACGGGAGCACAAAGCCGAAATCAGCCCGATATCCTGCCCCTGAGTAAACTGGCCGATATACTTGATGCGCATCAGCTCCGCAGGAGCGTATTCGATACCCGCAAAGTCCTGCGGATCATAACCGTTATGGATCACCAGTTTGCGGCCTTCAGGCAGAGCATCAGCAATCCCTTGCGAGACCACCAGATTCAGATCGGCGCTGCTTATTACCTTCTTTTCCAGATACTTATGCATAGCCAAGCTGAGCCGTGAAGGAGGGTTGAGCTTCAGGTAGTGGATCTGGCTGAAAGGATCACGGAAGTCGGCAAACCACTTCATCCGCAGTCTCTTGCGCAGCTTCAGCCCGATCAGATGTGTGCTCTGCGGTGGACCGGTGGTGATGATGGCGTCATAAGGCTTGCGACTCAGTTCGCTAAGGCAGGCGCGCAAGGCCTTGGGATTCCAAAATACTCTGAGATCGGGGATGATGAGATTCATACGCAGCCAGATCAAAAGCCGGCTCAGCCCTTTCCGCTGTTCCGGCAGCTTGCCATAGGGAATATCGCTACCAGATCTGCTGAGTTTTTGCCAGATTCCGGCCATTTTGAAGGCGGGAACGCGAATCACTTCCACCGCCGGGGGAATCTTCTCACACAAGCTCTCATCTATAAAAGGATAATCTCCGCCTTTGGAGGTGATTACAGTGATCTGATGTCCACGGCTCACCAGATGTGGCAGAAAGCGCAACCAACGCTGCACCGGTGCCCCTCCACAAGGGGGAAAGTAGTAAGTGATCAACAGAATCTTCATCGCTTCAGGATCAGCTTTGCCAAATCGGTCCAGGTGCAGGTTTCCTTGTACTGGCGAATCGCTTCTTGCATGGGGGAGAGTAGTTTGGACTCGTAAAACCGGATTACAGCCGCGGCCAGTGCTTCTGGATCCTTCGGTGGAATCAAAAGTCCGGTAACACCATCCTCGATATATTCGCTGAGCCCGCCTACGTTTGAGGCGATCACAGGCGTGTCATAACTAAAGGCTGTAGCGGTCACCCCGCTTTGGGTAGCGCTTTTGTAGGGCAGGATGCAGACGTCTGCTGCACGGAAATAGCCGCTGACCTCTTCGCCGCTGATATAGCGGAAGTCAGTATCGACGATATCGCTCAGCCCCAAATCCTCGATTTGCTTGGTATAGATGGTCTTATCGCCATACACAGAGCCGGCAATCTGAAGTCTGACCTGGGGGATCGCCTCCCTGATAATAGGCATAGCCGCAAGCAAAGTATCCAGTCCCTTATAGTCTTTGATCAGGCCAAAAAAGAGCAGTCTGGGCAAAACATTAGTCTTGCTAGTCTCCTCTTGCTGGGTGCTATAGATGGGATGAAAGCCCAGAATAGCTTTCCTCACCACCCGGTTTGGCAGCCAGGCCTTGAGATCCTGCAAACAGGATTTGCTGAGCAGCAGAATATCATCCGCAGGTGTAAAGACATAGCGTAAAAGATTACGGGTGAGCGGCCACTGTTCATGAGGGACGATGTTATGAGCCAAAATGACTTTACGGCAATTCTTGATGCGTCGGATGATGTACCCGAAGGCAGGCGCAAAAAAGGGTACCCACCAGGAGATAATGATCAGTTCAGGTTGCCAGGTATTGATCGCCTTCACAGTTGTCCTCCAGGTCTGCGGCAGATAGGGGGTCAAAACCCTTTGTGAAGAGTGCTGGGGCTGGGATTCATCCTCTTGACGACCGGCAGGAAAGAGCAAGGCAGGATATTGCTGCTTGAAATTGAAAAAGCAGATTTCATGGCCGGCAGCGCCGAATTCATCGGCCAGATGGCTGGTGAATTGAGAGATTCCGCCCAAAAAAGGTGGAGCCGGACCCAAAAACGCTATTTTCATGACTCACTCCATTTCATGGGATTGTTTCAAAAACCGTCGCACGGTATCGGCATCGTTGTATTTACCAAAGAGTGCCATGAGTTTCAGCCGGATTTTGATGCCTTTGAGATCGCCGGCCAGGATGCAGCCCAGGTCTCTGAGGTCCTTGCCTCCGCCTTCATAGCCATATTCCGGAAGCACTCTGCCAGTATGGGTGCGGGAGGCTATTACCACCAGGATATTTTGATCCAGAGCTTTTTGCACGTGGGGGATAAGGTCTTTGGGCAGATTGCCCCGGCCAAAAGCCTCGATTACTATGGCCCTGCAACCGCTAGCAATGCTGCAGTCTATGTATCTGCCATCAATGCCACTTACCGCTTTGATCAGGTCCACTCTGGTATCCAGGGCTTCGGTCCAGACGTTTTCCCGGTAGAGGCTTTCGCGGTGATACATTATCATATCCGGATCCACTATGCCCAGAGGGCCGAGGCCCGGACTGGTAAAGGCGCCCAGCTTTCCGGTATCGAATTTCACCACATCACGGGCGGTATGGATTTCGTCGTTCATTACCACCAGTACGCCTTTGTCAAAGCTTTCTGTGTTACTGGCCACGCGCACACCGCCTACTATATTGCGGGGGCCATCCAGTCCCAAATCTCCACCACTGCGCATGGCTGCGGTGAAAACCACCGGTTTGCGAGTGGTGAGTACCAGATCCGCCAAAAAAGCGCTCTCTTCCAGGGTGTCTGTGCCATGGGTGACCACTACGCCATCATAGTCTAAAATCTTGGTATCGATCAACTTGGCCAGGTCAAACATCATCTGCGGAGTCATATAGGGGCTGGGCACATTCAGATAATCCATCACCTCTACATTTGCCACGCTATCGAGCTGGGGGAATTGCTGTAAAAAGTCTGCCAATTCAGAGCTGGGCACCACCCCGAGGCTGCCCGCGTTTTTCATGGAGATCGTGCCTCCGGTCATAATCAATAAGATATGGTTTTTCATGGTTTTACCTCATAAGGAATGGGATCTGGCAGGCCCGCTTCTGCAAAAGCTTTCAGACGCAAAAGGCAACTGGGACAGGTCCCGCAAGCCGCTTCTTCTGCAAAGTAACAGCTCCAGGACAGCTCAAATGGCGCTCCAATGGATATGCCACGCTGCACGATCTGACCTTTGCTGAGCTGCAAAACCGGAGTTTTGACCACTATATCAGCCTTGACGGTACCTTCCTGAATGAGCTTGGTAAATGCCTCAAAAAAGCTCTGCCGGCAATCCGGATAACCGGAGGAATCTTCCTCCACGGCACCGATATAGATGGCTTTCGCCCCCAATACTTCCGCCCAAGCCGTTGCGGCACAGAGCATGGTGGCATTGCGAAAGGGTACATAACTATTGGGAATTCCGCTGGGTGTATCGGTAACAATCTCCATAGAGGAATCCGTGAGCGAAGATCCGCCAATTTCGGCCAGCCAATGGTAATCGATCACCTTGGCGGCTGTGGCTTGATAATGCTGCGCGATAGCCCGAAAGCTGGCAAGTTCTTTCTGCTGGGTCCTTTGTCCATAGGAGAAGTGCAGGAAATACAGCTCATCACATTCCTGCCTAGCGATCCCTGCTGTGACCAGAGAGTCCATCCCTCCACTCAGTAAAACAATAGCTCGTGTCATATACCTTTCCATAATATAATATTTTTCTCAATTTTAGTGCAGGGGCTTTCGTGTCAAGCTCAAAGCGTATGGGGGTTTTAGCGTTGTGGCGTTTTAGGGTTTTAACGTTGGGGCGGAATCCGCTTTGCCCACACTAGCTCCCCTGTTAGTTGTCGTGGAGATGTCGTGGAGATAGCAGGATAAAACCCTCTTATCTTCACGGCATCTTCAGCATAGGCTATGCAGAAGGGCCAAGGCAACTAACGGGATTGAAAAGGGAAGAAGGTCAGCAAAGAAAGATATTGACGGATAGGATGGGCTCTGAGACCTTGAGACATTGATCGAAACTATGACTCGAAATTCGACCCGAGATTTGTGATCTAACTGTGATACTTGCCCTCAAAACAAAATCTCGAGGGGCTACTAAGACTTGACTACTTTAAAAAAGGAAAGAATTTGAAATACAGCATCCTGATGCTCTTATGTTTTATCGGGTTTGGCCTATCGCTCCAGGCTGCTACTGTGAGCGGATTCGTAAGCCGGGCCGGCAGTAAAGAGCCCATGCAGTATGTGAACGTGCGTGTGGCGGAAACCGGGGCGGGTATGCAGACCAATAAAAAAGGCTATTTTGTGATTGATATTGCCCAAGCGGGTACCTACACTCTGGAGCTGAGCCTGGTCTCATATCAGTCTCTTTCCCAGAAGTTTAGCATCAGCGCTGCTGCGGAAGACGTGCATCTGCAGCTCAGCCTGGTGGAAGCAGCCATCGAGCTTGCCACCGTGCGGGTTACCGGCTCAAATTATGAAGAAGGGCGGGAGATCCGTCCCAGCCTCATTCGCAGCACCACGGAAGATGTGAAAAGCGTGGTCTCTCCCTTGGAAGCGGATGTATTCCGGGCGATACTTGCCTTGCCGGGGGTGGCGCCTATATCGGATTTCTCTTCAGGGCTTTACGTGCGGGGTGGCTCTCCGGATCAGAATCTCATTATGTTGGACGACACAGACGTGTACAATCCCAATCATTTTGGGGGCGTATTCAGCACTTTCAATGCCGATGCGGTGGAGAATATCAACCTCATCAAGGGCGCTTATCCGGCCAAATATGGCGGCAGGCTGTCCAGCGTCCTGGATGTAACCAATCGCCAGGGCAATCGCGATCACCATCAAGGCACTGCCAGATGGTCTCTTATCTCGTCTTCCGCTACTCTGGAAGGTCCCTGGAGCCTGGCAAATCAAAACGGGAGCTATATGGCCTCCTTCCGGCGCACCTATCTGGAACTGGTCAAAGCGTTTATGCCGGATCTGCCAGATTACTATTTCTACGATGGTCATTTCAAACTGAATTGGGATATCAGTTCCCGGGATATGGTCTCCACCAGTGCCTATTTTGGCAAGGACCGGCTGAATTTTGACTTCGGCAGTGTGATCAAGCTGGATTGGGGCAATCGCACTCTCACCACGCAATGGGTGCACCTCTTTAGTCCCCGGCTGTTTTCCCAATTCGTGCTTTCCGGCAGCGATTTTACCAGCAATCTTGCGCAGATCTCAGGCGAAGGTGAACAGCTTTTTGTCCGTGATAACGGCATCGAGGACATCAGCAGTAAAGCGATGCTCACCTATAAACCAAACAATCAGCATCAGGCAGATTTTGGCTGGGAAGTGAAATTCAACGATACCTGGCTGAGGGCCACTTCCTCCTATCAATATGATGATAACGCCTTGCCGGATATAGAGGTTACCTCGCTCACCAGCAGCGTATACATCCAGGATACCTGGGATCCGGACGCCCTGTGGACCCTGCAACCGGGTTTGCGCGCCTCCTGGTATCAGAGCCTGCATATGAATCTGGAGCAAATCCCGGATGCCTCTTATGTGAATCTGGACCCCCGCTTTTCCATTCGGCGCAAGCTGGATCTGGCCGAAAGCGTGTATGCCAGCTATGGATTGTATCATCAATATCTCACCCTGATGGCGGCGGATTTTAGCACTCCTTTTGATGTCTGGTTTCCCCTGGATGGCAGCCTCAAACCGGGACGCAGTCATCACTTTCTGCTGGGCTATAAAAACCAGTTTGCCCGCGACTTTGCCTTCGATATAGAGTTCTATTACAAAACCTACCAGAACATCCTGGAATACGACTCCGCCACCGATTTTGAATGGGACAATGAAACAGGCCAATTGGCCGATGTATTTCATCAGGGCAGAGGCTATACCTACGGCACAGATATCATGCTGAGAACCTATTGGCGGGGTTTGGAAGGCTTTTTGGGGCTCACCCTAGGCAAGACGAAGCGCACCATGAAGGACAGCAATATCGATCCCTACACGCATGAAGCGCAAAGCTACTACCCAGCATACGACCGCTCCTATGCCGCAAATGTGGTGCAAACCTTCAATCTGAGCCAGTTCACAGGCCGTAGGCTCTTTGGTGCGGATTTCAAGCTCGGGGTCAATTTCGCGCTCAATTCCGGGCAGCCCACCGATCGCCCGGAACGCATCTATTTCGATGGGGAAGATTTTGGGATCATCTATTCCTACAAAGATCGCGACCGTCTGCCAGCCTACTTCCGCCTGGATCTGAGCACGAAATATGAGTGGCTCACTAGATGGGGCTCCATCGAACCGTATATTGAAGTGATCAACGTCTTTAACCGCAAGAATGTGGGATTCAGAAACTATAGCATAGGCCCGGATGAGAATGGCGAGCTGACTTTGCTCACCGAAGACAGCGGCCAGTTTCCCATACTGCCTTTCATAGGAGTGAACGTAAAATGGTAAGATCTATAATAATTAGCCTGCTGGCACTGCTGCTGCTTTCCGGATGTACAGATTTTACTGCCGGTCCTCGTTTTAAGGGCGATGTTTACGCCATCGCCGGACTTTTGGTGGCGGGTAAAGCCATCACTGCCGAGCATCCGGTGTATATTACCAGAAGCGCCGATATCCAGTCTTTTGATCCCCTGGATCTCTTTGTGCTGGAAGCGGATGTAGAGATCTTGGAGCTGGATACCGGCACAAGCTGGAGTCTCTCCCCGATGCTGGACATTGAGGAGTTTACATGAAAAACCAGCCGGGGATTTGACGTACTGTCCCTATCAGGCGAATTTGCCTTGTTTGAGACAAGTGGTATGTTAGAGATTATTTTACAGTAATGTGAGGCCGAAGTAGTGTAAAGC
>Ga0265295_1006205_pt1 | contig 14608 bp, 15 predicted proteins | sample Munlansysbiofilm_FD_192503 | JGI IMG/M metagenome (GOLD analysis project Ga0265295, IMG submission 192503) | Leachate microbial communities from a municipal landfill in Southern Ontario, Canada - Methane capture system biofilm | ecosystem: Engineered > Solid waste > Landfill > Unclassified ... | reverse complement strand
CCTTTGGTCGTTTACCGCTGAGTAGTATTCCTAAAGTCGATCTACATGAAGAGAAGAGTTTCATCTATCATGTGATGACGAAGAACAATCAATACGCATGGGTTCTAATCATTGCTTTATTAGATAAGCAAAAAGAAGTGAACAATATCTTGGAATCCCTCTACTTTGAACCCATTGCGATTCCTAAGATCGATGATATCCAATATACGATCGATTGTGAATCCACTTTAGGTAAGATCTACGGTTATGTTTATCACTATGCGGAGTTGGCTAAATATTATAAATATATGGCGATCTTCGATAATGAAGTGGTCATCACCGGTTTCGTTCCAGAACGTGTTAAGAAAGCTTATAAAACTTTGTTTGGTGATTTGACGGATGTGGTGATTCAAGACTTCCCAGCTGAATCGGAAGAAGGCTTGCAGCCTCCTACGGTACTGCGAAACAATTGGTTCGCAAAACCATTCGAACTCTTCATTGAAATGTATGGTTTACCTCACTATGGTGAATTCGATCCAACCTTCTTTGTTTCCATCACCTATAGCTTACTCTTTGGTATCATGTTTGGTGATTTAGGGCAAGGCTTGGTGCTTGTGATTCTAGGTCAATTATTGTGGGTTAAGAAGAAGATGAAATTAGGTGCGGTTGCGGTTCGTATCGGGATGTTCTCAATGTTCTTTGGAACACTGTTTGGATCCTTCTTCGGAGATGAAGAAATTCTGACACCTTTGTTCACAGAAATATTGGGATTCAGTGAGAAACCAATCCATGTCATCGATCCGAATTTCACGATGACCTTACTTCTAACAGCTGTTGGCTTGGGTGCGTTCTTGATTCTAACCTCGATTGGTTTGAATATCATGATCAATATCAAGCGTAAGGATTACTCAACAGCCTTGTTTACACAGAATGGTGTGGCTGGCTTTGTCTTCTATGCTTCTGTGATTGGAATGGTCGCAGGGGACATGCTTCTGGGCATGAAGCTGATGAACACCCTCACACTCAGTATCTTCGTTTATTTCCCACTCTTCATCATCTTGATGCATGTGCCGCTGAAGAACTTGCTGCATAAGCAAGCACTCAAACCACATGAAGGTTGGGGTGGATACTTGGTTGAAAGCATCTTTGAATTGTTGGAAGTCGTATTGAGCTTCGTCTCAAATACGATGTCATTCCTTCGTGTCGGTGGCTTCGTGCTCTCACATGCTGGGATGATGGTCGTAGTTATGACCTTAAAAGAAATGACAGGATCCGCAGGACTTTTGGTTCTGGTGATCGGTAATATCTTTGTCATCGGATTGGAAGGCTTGATCGTCGGTATTCAAACCTTGCGTCTGCAGTATTATGAAATGTTTAGTCGTTACTTTGCAGGTGGGGGTAAGAAATACATACCAACCACACTATTGAACCAGTAATCGGAGGAAAGAACTATGTTAACGATGTTTGAAGTATTTGGACCCTTGTTGGTCATTGGATTGATTTCTCTACCTATTATCCCTATCTTGAAGGGAAAGGTAAACGCACAAAATGCAAAATTCCGTGTCTTGACACAAATCAGCTTGTTTGCGGCAACATTTATCTTGGTCATGGTGTTCCAAATCAATGGTTTGGTTGCACAAGCTGCTGAAGCAACAGCTGCTACAAATGGCATGGCTGGATCTTTGGCTCAAGGTTTGGGCTTTATCGCAGCTGCGGTGGTTACATCCGCTTCAGCGATTGGTGCTGGTTTCGCGGTAGCTGCAGCGGCTCCTGCTGCGATCGGTGCGATCAGTGAAAACTCGGATAACTTTGGTAAAGCGATGATCTTCGTTGCTTTGGCTGAAGGGGTTGCCATCTACGGTCTATTGATCTCCATCTTGATTATCAACAAATTGTAAGAAACCTATGAAATTTTTTCTCATCAGCGACAACACCGATACCCAAATGGGTATGCGTTTGGCGGGCATCCAAGGGGTGATCGCACATACGCGGGATGAAGTACTAACAGAGCTCTACAAGATTATCCAAGACGAAAGTGTTGCGATTGTCTTGATTACGACCCTCTGTATTCAAACATGCCCAGAAGTCATCGCGGATATGAAACTAAAGCTTAGACGACCTTTGATTGTGGAAATTCCGGATCGACATGGTTCAGCCAAAATTGGTGAAACCATCGATGCCTATATTTCTGAAGCAATCGGAATTAAACTGTGAGGATGATATGGAAAAATTAGCACTAAAATTAATGGATGATATTCAAAAACGAACTCACGAACAGCTTCAGATCTTGGAAGAGAATTTTCATACGCAACGTGAGTCGCAAATCAATCAATTTAATCAAGAAGCCGTTGAAGAGAGCAATCTATATATTGAACAAGAATTAGCGGAATTGAAAAGCAGTGTCATGCAAAGTGAAACACAATTGAAATGGAAGATCAAAAAGAATCTATTCATTCGTCGTGAAGAGCTTGTGGAAGGGCTGTTTAAACAATTACGTGATAAATTATGTGCATATACAAAAACCGAAGCTTATTTGACGCAGTATCTCAAGTTTATTGAAGAGACGATAGCGAAGGAAGGCTTTGTGAATACGAGTGTTTTGGTTAAGGCTGAAGATGTGGATGCGTTTAGCAAAGCATTGAAAGCTAAGAACTTAACCGTAATGGCTTCTAATCATATCGAAGTTGGCGGTGTGATCATTCAAGAAGCAGGCGGTAAAATGGCCATTGAGATGACCCTTGACCATCAGCTTAAAGTTCAGAAGGAATGGTTCTTTGCTCATTCCGACTTACAGTTTTAGGAGGACATATGGAAAAGGCACTAATATATTCAATTAATGGACCCGTTGTCCGTGTTAAAGATTACAGTGGTTTTAAGATGCTTGAGATGGTCTATGTCGGTGATAAGAAACTCTTGGGTGAAATCATCGGGATCGATGATCATTATACGACGATTCAGGTTTATGAGAGTACGACGGGTTTACGCGTCAATGAAGAAGTGTATCATTCCGGCGCACCTCTGTGTGCAAGCTTGGGCCCTGGTATTCTTGATAATATTTTTGATGGGATTCAACGTCCACTTAAAGATATGGCAGCGCTCAGTGGAATGTATGTTACCGAAGGTAAGGGTATTCCTGCCTTGGATCAGAAGCGTCAATGGGAAGTCACGTTCAAAGTTGCGTTGAATGATGAAGTCACAGAAGGTCAGATTTTTGCGACTTGTCCTGAAACAAGTTTGATTGAGCATCGTTTCTTAATTCCATTAGGCATCAGTGGTAAAGTTGTTTCCATTCAAAAAGATGGTAAATATAACATTAAAGATAATCTCATCTCCGTTTTAGATAAACACGGTAAGACACACAGTTTGACCATGGTTCAAGAATGGCCGATTCGTCAACCACGTCCTGTTCTGGATCGTAAGCAAATTCATATGCCTTTGATTACCGGTCAACGTGTCATTGACACCTTCTTCCCTATCGCGAAGGGTGGGGCAGCTGCGATTCCTGGTGGATTCGGAGCTGGCAAGACGATGACGCAACACCAACTTGCGAAATGGTGTGACGCGGATATCATCGTTTATGTTGGTTGTGGTGAACGTGGGAATGAAATGACCCAAGTCTTGCATGAATTCAAAGAATTATTGGATCCAAAATCGCATAAACCTTTGACTGACCGTACCGTGTTGATTGCCAACACCTCAAACATGCCTGTAGCAGCACGTGAAGCCAGCATCTATACTGGAATCACCATTGCGGAGTATTACCGCGACATGGGCTACCATGTGGCTTTGATGGCAGACAGTACTTCACGTTGGGCAGAAGCTTTGCGTGAAATATCCGGTCGTTTGGAAGAAATGCCTGCGGAAGAAGGCTTCCCAGCGTATTTACCTTCCCGTATCGCACAGTTCTATGAACGTGCAGGATATGTGGATACTTTATCGGGCAATGAAGGCTCTGTTACCGTCATTGGGGCGGTATCGCCTCAAGGTGCGGATTTCTCGGAACCTGTCACTCAAAATACAAAACGTTTCGTACGTTCATTCTGGGCTTTGGATAAATCCTTAGCTTATGCCCGCCATTTCCCAGCCATCAACTGGAACCAAAGTTACAGTGAATATCTTGATGATTTAAAGCGTTGGTATGATGTGAATGTCGATCGCAAGTTCTTGACCTTGCGTAATGAAATGATGAACATTCTTCATGAAGAAACGCAATTGATGGAAATCGTTAAACTGATTGGTTCGGATGTACTTCCAGAAGATCAAAAACTAAGCTTGGAAATCGCACGTGTCATTCGTGTCGGTTATCTCCAACAAAATGCCTTCCATCCAGAAGATACATTTGTACCTTTTGAAAAACAATTGAAGATGTTACAACTGATATCTTACACCAAGGCACAAGCCAGTCGCGTGGTCAGTACCCATCGTACGGTACGTGCGATTGTCGAGACGGGCATCTTTGAAGACTTGATCAAGATCAAGTATGAAATCCCGAACAATAATCTGGATGCTTTGGATACCTATTATGAAATGATTGATCTAGCCATGGCTAGTATTCAGTAAGGAGGCTAAGATGAGTCGTCAATTTAAAGGATTGAAAGAAATCAAAGGCCCACTCATCATTTTGGACGATGTCCAAGATGTCGCTTTCGAAGAAGTTGTCGAAATTGAGTTGGAAGATGGTAGTGTGCGTTCCGGTCGTGTCGTTGAAATCGAAGGTCAACGTGCGGTCATTCAGGTCTTTGAAGGCACCACAGGTCTTTCGAAAACAAATACAAAAACACGTTTGATGGGTCACCCTATGGAAATATCGGTTTCCAGGGAAATATTGGGTCGTATCTTCAATGGGGCAGGGACTGCCATTGATGGTTTGGGTAAGGTTTATGCCAAACAACGTTTGGATATCAATGGAAGTTCATTGAATCCGGTCATGCGTAAATATCCACGTGATTACATCAATACAGGCATTTCTGCGATCGATGGTTTGAATACCTTGATTCGTGGTCAAAAGCTCCCTATCTTCTCTGGAAGTGGGATGAGCCACAATCAATTGGCCGTTCAAATCGTTCGTCAAGCAAACATCGCTTCGACCAAGGGTCAAGACTTTGCCATTGTCTTTGCGGCAATGGGTGTCAAACATGACGTTGCGAATTTCTTCAAACGCAGTTTTGAAGAGACGGGTGTCATGGAGAAGGTTGTTATGTTTCTAAATCTATCCAATGATCCAATCATTGAACGTATTTTGACACCACGCTGTGCTTTGAGTGTTGCGGAATATCTCGCATTTGAAGAAGACATGCATGTCCTGGTCATCATGACCGACGTTACGGCGTATTGTGAAGCTTTGCGTGAATTTAGTAGCAGTAAAGAAGAAATCCCAGGCCGTAAGGGTTATCCGGGTTATCTCTATTCTGATTTGGCTTCGTTGTACGAAAGAGCAGGTCTGGTTGAAGGTAAACTCGGTTCTGTTACCCAAATTCCAATCTTGACCATTCCAAATGATGACATCACCCATCCAGTATCTGACTTGACGGGGTATATCACAGAAGGACAGATCGTCTTGGATCGTAATCTACACCAGACCAATATCTATCCACCGATTGGTATCCTACCTTCCTTAAGTCGTTTGATGAAGGATGGCATCGGTGAAGGCTATACTCGTAAAGATCATGCGAGTTTGAGTACACAGCTCTTTGCTTGTTATGCGAAAGTTCAAGATGCTCGTGCCTTGGCATCGGTTATCGGTGAAGAAGAATTATCGAATACCGATCGTAAGTTCATGGCGTTTGGTCGTTATTTTGAAAAGTATTATGTTGGTCAAGGCTTTGAGACCAATCGAAGCATGGAAGATACCTTGAATCTTGGTTGGACCTTATTATCACTCTTACCAAAATCAGAGCTTGATCGTGTTTCCACCGAAATGATCAATGAGTATCACAAACCTGAACAAGCCATTGCGCATTTCATGGTGCTTGAAGCAGGACAACTCGACGAAATCTTTAGAAAGGCATAGGCATGGCAAATCTTAGACCGTCTCCCACAAAAGGTAACCTCATTCACAGTAAGAAGTCTTTGGAACTCGCAAAATTAGGTTATGATCTCATGGACCGTAAGCGAAATGTTTTAATACGCGAAATGATGAATCTAGTGGATAAGGTCAAGTATCTGCGTGACAATCTGACGGAAGCGTATGCCGAGGCTTATATCGCACTCCAACAAGCAAACATCTCGTTGGGTGTCGTGAGTGAGATTGCGAATGCAATCACGATTGAAGAAGGCATCAAGATCGTTTATCGAAGTGTCATGGGGGTCGAAATACCCATCGTAACATTCGATGAGACAGATGTCGTACTCGAGTATGGTTTCGAAGAATCCAATTCGCGTTTGGATGAGGCGACCATAAAATATATCATTGCAAAACGTCTGACGATTGTCTTAGCTGAAATCGATACGTCGATATATCGCTTGGCACGCGCCATTCAAAAAACTCAGAAACGCGCGAATGCTTTACGCAATATCGTCATTCCAAATCTTGAGAGTGACATCAAATATATTGCGGAATCCTTGGAAGAAAAGGAACGCGAAGGCTTCATTCGTTTAAAAGTAATCAAAAATCAAAAAAATCAGTCAATTTGACTGTTTTTTTAGGAACTTTTAAGGTGAATCCGTACATTATAGTATGAAAAAGTTCACGTTCAAAGAGTTGTGTATTTTAGCGAAGTTTCACTTGGATCACTATCGTAAATCACAAACAGTTGAGAAACTTCAGGAATTTGGGTTGATGGTAAAGGAGACCACAGATAAGAACCTAGAGAATGCCTATTGTTTCACGATTGATTGTGCTTTGGAATTTCTAACGATCGAAGAGAAGCGGATTCTACAGGCAGATTATATCGATCATTTAGAGAAGAATTGGTGGATGGAATACTATTCTAGAACAAGTTATTACCGCATCAAGGAGGCTGCACTGAGACGCTTTATCAATTGTCTACACTTTGAAATAATGGTATGATATCCCTGTTAATTAGATTACTCTTTTAAGCCAACTAAGGAGGAAACACATGTTAAAAGGGATTGCGGCGAGCAGTGGTGTAGTAGTAGCAAAGGCATATAAACTGGTCCAACCAGTATTGAACATCTCACGTAGAAGTGTGGATGTGGAGCCTGAATTGCTTAAGTTTGAAGAAGCGCTTGTCAAAACACGAAATGATATACAGACGATTAAAGAAAAGGCAGTTGGTCGTTTATCGGATGATGATTTGGCGATTTTCGATGCCCACTTGATGGTTACACAGGATCCTGAGTTTACAGGCCAAATGATTGAAATGATCAAGGCGGAAGGCATCAATGCCGAGTTCGCTTGTCAAGAAGTCAGTGGTATGTTCATCAATATGTTTGAATCAATGGAAGATGCTTATTTTAGAGAACGTGCTGCGGATATCAAAGATGTCAGTTATCGTTTGAGTTGCCATATCATGGGTTATGAGCTTGCGAACCTCTCCTTGATTCAGGAAGAAGTCGTAATCGTCGCGCATGACTTGACCCCTTCGGATACCGCGCAATTGAATAAAGCCTTTACCAAAGGTTTCGCGACCGCAATCGGTGGCCGTACCTCACACAGTGCGATCATGGCACGTAGCTTGGAAATTCCAGCTGTCGTAGGGATCGCTGGTTTGTTGGATCATGTCAATCACGGGGATGTGATCGTATTGGATGCCTTGGATGGTATCGTCTTGATCAATCCTAGTGAAGATGAATTGAAACACTATAAAGCGAAAGCAGACCGCTATGCGGATTTAAAGAACAGTTTGAAAGTCTTGAAGGATGCGGATAGCGTTACTTTGGATGGACATCATGTCGAACTCGTTGGTAATATCGGTAATCCTGTGGATGCGGATAAGGTATTGGAAAATGGTGGTGAAGGGGTAGGTCTCTATCGTACAGAATTCTTGTATATGGATGCTCAAGCTTTACCAAGTGAAGAAGATCAGTTTGTCGCTTACAAATCCGTTTTGGAAAAGATGGGTTCAAGACCAACCGTTGTCCGTACCTTGGACATTGGTGGAGATAAAGAGCTCAGTTACTTGCCTTTCCCACATGAAATGAATCCGTTCTTAGGCTATCGTGCGATTCGTTTATGTTTGGATCGTACAGATATCTTCAAAACACAAGTCCGTGCTTTGTTGAGATCCAGTGTTTTTGGTAAACTGTGCATCATGTTTCCAATGATCGCGACTTTGGATGAATTCAGAACCGCGAAGAAGTTTGTTAAGGATACGGAAGCTGAACTCTTGGCTGAAGGTCATGCGGTTTCTAAGGATTATCAATTGGGGATGATGGTTGAAATTCCTGCGGCTGCGATCCTTGCGGATCAATTTGCTAAGGAAGCGGATTTCTTGTCAATTGGAACCAATGATTTGATTCAGTATTCCATGGCTGCGGATCGTATGAATGAGAAAGTTTCTTATCTCTATCAACCTTACAATCCATCCCTCTTACGTCTCATCAAATTGACCATCGATGGTGGCCATAAAGAAGGCAAATGGGTCGGCATGTGTGGTGAGATGGCTGGTGAAGAAATGGCTGCTCCTTTGCTTTTGGGCTTAGGTTTGGATGAATTCTCCATGAGCGCCAGCAGTATCCTTCAATCCCGTAAAATGATTCGTTCACTGAAGTACAGTGAAATGAAAGAAATGGCGGATAAAGCTTTAAACATGAGCAATGAGGCTGAAGTAGTCGCATTGGTCAAGAAAACGTTGAAACTCGATTAATTGAACAAAAGGTGGATCACTCCACCTTTTAAAATACAAAATTGAATAAGAACAAGTATAACAAGGACCCCAAACCAATGCTTAACAAAGTGTTGTGAAACTTGGTATGGATCACGGTTATGAAACCTAAAGAAATGAGTTCACTCGTACCATAAGGTGCTTGGGTAAGTTGTACATCCTTTAGTGCATACATCACCAATAATCCTAAGGATGCATAAGGAAGTCGCTCGGATAGAAAGTTCAACCAATTGGGTTGAGCTTTTTGTTCAGGGAAAATCAGAAAGGGGAGCCAGCGGGTTAATTGTGTCGCAATGATCATCATTAAGATTGTAATAAAACGTTGTGTCGTACTCATCGTGATGCCCTCCATTTTGTCTCAATACCCATCGCAACCAAGATCAATACCATCGCAAGCAATAAGAACTGTGCTCTTCCAACAAGTAGGTAAGCGATTAGCGTACAGACAAAACCAATGATGAGGTATAAACGATGTGCCTTGATTTCCCACTGGTTGAGAAAGAGCACAAAGAATAATGCGGTTAACACAAACTCAAAGCCTTTGATGGTATCTGGAATCAAGAAGGATAATTGATGACCTAAGACCGAGGCAATATTCCAGTAGAGATAATTCAAAAGCGTCACATAGAAATAAAACAACTTCTTATCAACACTTTCATCCAGTGTTACCGCGGCATTGATGGAAAAGGTCTCGTCGGTCAAACCAAAGATCAAAAAGCTACGCTTCTTTCCACTGTTGGAATATTTATCAAGAACAGACATGCCATAGAAAAGATGACGGATATTGATTAGTAGTGAAACCAAAAAAGTGGATAGAGGATTAAAGACAGTTGAAAGAAGTGCGATGGCCGCAAATTGCATGGCACCTGCAAAAACCGTAAGACTCATCAAGGATGTCCAAAACAAGGAAAACCCTGTCTTATTCATCAAAACGCCATAGCTGAAGCCTAAGAACAAATAGCCCGTTAAGACGGGTAATGTATGAGGGAATGCTTTTTTAAGTGTACTGAGATGCATGGACCCACCACCTTTTAGAGATAAGTTTATCAAAGAAAAGAAGAACTTCAATCACTTTTGAAGCTCTTCACTGAGTTGTTTCGATCGTTGAATCGTTTTTTGACACATATCCATCAAGATATCGTTTAATTTTGAAGTTCTTAAAACGTTTAAGCCTTCAATCGTAGTCCCCCCTTTAGAGGCAACACGACTCATTAGATCATCCAAATCAGGATTTATCTTTGCCATTGAACTTGCCGCAAAGAAGGTATCAATGATCAATGATTTTGCTTGTGCTTCATCCATGCCCAATTCTTTTAGAACTTGAACATAACTCTCCATGATTTGATACACAAAGGCGATGCCTGAACCCAAAGCGGCGATAAACAGTTCAAATTGGTTTTCATCCATATCAATGAGTTTCCCACACGCTTTGAATAAATTCTTCACCAAACCTAATTCACTGTCATTCATGTTTTTATTGTTGCAGATCGCAATGGATCCAATCCCTAAAGCTATTGCGGTATTGGGCATGAATCGTATCAGTTTCACATCTGGAAACAACCATTGTTCAAGCTGATTCATACTTAAGCCAGCAGCCAAGCTGATGATGATTGCATTGGGCTTGATGTCATCACGAATCGCTTCGAGCAGACCATGCATTTGTTGAGGCTTGATAGCCAAGATGAGAATATCCGCATCTTGGACAGCCTTATGGTTATCCAAGGTCTTAGTGATGTTTGAACCATCCAGTTTATCTAATTTTGCTTGACTGCGATTGCTGACCCAGATTTCATGTTCAAAGAAAGCATCATCGAGTCCATTAAGAAAGGCTTGAGTCATATTGCCTGCACCGATAAAACTGATCTTCATACTTGATCTCCTTTGGAAGGATGCATTATGCATCTTGCTTGAACTCTTGTCACATCTTCGTTATCGTAAGACACCTAGGAGGACTTATGGAATTCACCTTACAAACACCTACATTATTATTCTCTGCCATCTCATTATTGATGTTGGCCTATACCAATCGCTTCGTGGTAATCGCGAATCTTATTCGTGAACTTTACACACTACACACAAACAATCCATCGGATATCACCTTTGCACAGTTGGTCAATCTGCGTAAACGCATGCGCATCATCCGCAACATGCAGGTTTTCGGTGGTTTGAGCTTTTTCTTCAGTGTCCTAAGCTTACTTCTCATTTTACTTGAGCAAAGCCAATTTGCACAGACGATGTTTGCATTCAGTGTGGTCTTATTACTAGTTTCTTTGGTTTTGCTTCTAATGGAGCTTCAAATCTCGGTAAATGCCTTGAATATTCAACTTAAAGACTTTGATCAAAAGTAGCAATGTTCCAGCGTCGTTTTGAAGTAATGGAATGATACGCTTTAGATTCAGTTCATAAGTCATCCGAAAATTAGGGCTCAAGATTTGTGAACTGTGCTATAATCGAATTTATTTAGAGGTTCACTTATGCAAAACGCCAAACAAACTAAAACACTGATCATCCTAGCTTTTTTTGCGGTCTATGTCTTTTGGGGTGGCACCTATCTTGGGATGAAATTCGCTTTGGAATCTTTCCCACCCTTTATCATGGCTGGAATAAGACACTTTACGGCAGGTGTGATTCTTACAAGCATTGCTTACTTCAAGAAGGAAACATTTCCAAAGTTCAATGAAATCCGTAATGCGGCAATTGTTGGAAGCTTATTACTCGTGGGCGGGAATGGTCTGGTCGCGTTTGCGGAAGTACGCGTCCCTTCATCCATTGCCAGTTTGATCATCGCATCCGTACCAATTTGGATCAGTATACTGAACTGGGTCGGGAATGACCATAAACGTCCCGGTATCTGGGAAACACTCGCATTATCCTTGGGTATCTTAGGCATTGCATTGATGGCGTTCCAAGGACAAGATACGAGTCAAAACATCGATCTGCTCGGCATCGCTATTCTCTTGATCGCATCCTTATCTTGGTCCTTTGGCTCACTCTTCTCACGCAATCAATCCATGCCGAAATCCTCATTCTACAGTGTTTCAATACAGATGTTGACAGGTGGAGTATTGTTGTTCATTCTGTCATTCAGTCTTCAAGAAGCACAGACTGTAGAATGGCTTGCCATTACACCTAAAGCGCTGTGGGCAATGCTCTATCTGATTTTCTTTGGATCGATCCTAGCGTATACCGCTTATCTTTGGTTATTGAAACAAGTGAATCCAACCTTAGCTTCGACCAATGCATTTGTGAATCCTGTTGTTGCTTTAGGTTTGGGTTGGTTCTTTGCGAATGAACGTTTGAGTACTCAAGCACTCTTCGCTTCAATTTTGATTGTGATTGCTGTCGTCATCTTGACGTTTAAGAAAGGGAAATAATATGAAAAAAATATGTGTCGTAGTGGATATGATCAATGGTTTCATCAATGAGGGACCTTTAGCCGATAAAAGCATTCAAGCAATCGTGCCAGAAACCATCAAGGTCATCCAGAAACATCTGGATGAAGGAAAAGATGTCCTGTCTTTTCAAGATACGCATACATTGGACTCTTTGGAATTCAAATCCTATCCTCCCCATTGTTTGAAAGATACATCGGAAAGTGATTTGATTCCTGAACTGAAAATATTTGAGGATCAAATGATCAAAGTTGAGAAAGACACTACCAATGGCTTCTTCGCACCGGGCTTTCAAAACTATCTATTAAATAATCCTGATTTACAAGAAGTGACGGTCGTAGGCTGCTGCACGGACATCTGCGTCTTGCAGTTCACGCAAAGTCTAAAAACTTATACACAAACGATTGGAAAGGATATGAACATCAAAGTTGTGCAAGCAGCGGTCGATACCTTTGGTTCACCCAATCATGACAAGGAAGTATTTCATAAGCAAGCATTGAGCTTGATGCAGAATGCAGGCATTGAATTGATTTGACACTACGGTGTCTTTTTTTGTGCTTTAAGTTAAAAATGTCGTGAATACATTAAAAATGAATCGTGTTAAACATTCTTAACTTGAAACAACTTTCGAAAGTTTTATAATAGTGTGTGAATGAAAAACGAAATCATTAAGATCTCGCATCTTTCCAAATCCTATGGGACTGTAGAAGCGGTTAAAGACATCACATTGAATGTCTACGAAGGGGAGCTATTCGCTTTTCTGGGTCCCAATGGTGCTGGCAAGTCCACCACAATTAATATCATCAGTACACTTTTGAAGAAAGATAAAGGGGAAGTCGTATTAAACCAACATAAGTTGGATGAAGAAAACGACCGGATTCGTAACGACATCGGAATTGTCTTCCAACAGTCATTTTTAGATGCACTCTTGACCGTAAAAGAAAATCTATACACTAGAGCTTGTTTCTATGATTTGGATGCGGCTACGATTGAGAAACGCATCAATAATTTGAGTGAACAATTATCTTTACATGAATTCTTGAATCGTCCCTATGGCAAACTCTCAGGTGGACAACGTCGTCGAGCTGACATCGCACGTGCATTGATCAATCATCCTAAGATACTCTTCTTGGATGAGCCCACAACAGGCTTGGATCCCCAAACACGTCATAATATTTGGAACTACATTGAAGATCTACGTATCAAGCATAAGATGACCATTTTCTTAACCACCCATTACATGGAAGAAGCATCGAAGTGTGATCGTGTGTGCATCATCGATCATGGTCAAATTCTTGAAATGAAAACACCCCGTGAACTGAGGATCCAATATGCGCCTACCTTATTGCGCATCAAATCACAATCACTTGAAGCTAAGGATATTGAAGCCTTGGGTTATACCTTTCATACCACCAATGATGGTTATGAAGTCATCTTAAAGGAGAGTAAAGAAGCCTTTAAATTACTCGATGAACATCGCAGTAAAATTGAGCAGTTCGAAGTTGTGGAAGGAACGATGGACACCGTATTCCTAGCACTAACGGGTCAAAGCATCCGGGAGGATGATCATGCGTAAAATAATGGCACTGAGTATCCGTAACTTACGTTTGTTCGTGCGGGATAAAGCCTTGGTATTCTTCTCATTCTTATCTGTCATCATCATCTTAGGTTTATATGTCTTGTTTCTAGGGGACATTCAGGTTCAAAACATTCGTTCCATGATTCAAATGGATATTCCTGAGATCGATGCCTTGGTTTATGCATGGATGTTGCCGGGCTTGATTGCCGTCGCAAGCATCACCTTATCCTTAGGAAATATGGGTCGTTTGGTGGATGATGCTCAAGGGGAAAACTTGAATGATTTCTTGGTTTCACCTCTAAAAAGAACACAATTGATTCTCTCTTATCTAATTTCAAGCATCATCATCACAAGTTTCATCAGTGTATGCATGTTCGCATTGAGCATCGTGATTGTTAAGTTAAAGGGTGGACCTTGGTTGAATCTTGAACAAATCCTTCAATCCTTAGGTATCATCGTCCTATTGATCATCTCCTCAGCGTTATTGAGTTTATACATTGCCTCCTGGGTTAAAACACAAAACACTTATGGAGTCGTGAATTCCATGGTGGGGACCTTCATCGGCTTTGTGACAGGGGCATACATGCCCATGGGCATCATGCCGGTCTTTGTTCAAAACATGTTCAATATTTTACCTGTATCCTTAGGTGCGAGTTTGTTGAGACAAGTTTATTTAAGCCCAATTCTCGATACTGTATTTAAAAACGCACCAGTGGAGATGTTAAGTGAATATCGCTATTTCCAAGGGGTGGATTTGAAAGTGTTTGGCAGAATCTTGACACCTGAGTTTATGTATATTGGGATTTTTGTCAGTATCGTCTTACTCTTCATTTTAAATTTCTTGCGATTCAAAAATTTATCCAAACGCGTAT
>Ga0265295_1006204_pt1 | contig 14608 bp, 13 predicted proteins | sample Munlansysbiofilm_FD_192503 | JGI IMG/M metagenome (GOLD analysis project Ga0265295, IMG submission 192503) | Leachate microbial communities from a municipal landfill in Southern Ontario, Canada - Methane capture system biofilm | ecosystem: Engineered > Solid waste > Landfill > Unclassified ... | reverse complement strand
CGATATCTCCTGTGGCCAGTGAGATCCCTTTATTCATAGCATCATAGAGTCCATTATCTTTTTCACTAACAAACGTACTAATCTTCTGCCCATAACTCTGCACTATCTCCACAGTACCATCCGTACTTGCACCATCCACTATGATGTATTCTATATTTTTGTATGTTTGGGACAGTACTGAATCGATGGCGTTTTGTATGGTTTTTACATTATTCCAAACAACTGTTATAATACTAATTTTCAAATTTTCTCTCTTTTTTATAAAGTATTATGGAAAGTAATAATATCATCACCCACATAGAATAATTTAAATAGCTACCTTGAAAAAACACATATACTATAGAAATATTAACAACATAAATGATTCTAAAATCTCTAAATTTAGCTGACTTAATTATAAATTGGTTATATGTAAATAAACCAAATATAATTAATGGAATAGCTAAAAATTTCCAATCAAGAAAAATTTGTAACATACCTGAAGGAATAAAAGAAGTAAAAATTGGTAACTCTTTAGCTACTACAATCATACCACTCATACCTCCAGGGGGGAATCCAAATAGATTATTTTTGATATATTCAATTCCTTCAAAATTTGGAATCAACCTTGCTCCAACGGCAGTATTTATATCAATAGTACCATCATATCGGGGAAACAATGGCTTTACCATATTAAGAATAAATTTTATATTATCTGCGTTTAGTGCAAAGAAGAATATTATACATAATGCAATAAAATAGGGTAAAAATTTGATTTTATTAATTTTTATTATTATATACGAAAAAAATAAAGTAATTAAAAACAAAAAACTTATATTGCTATATGATAAATAAATAAAAAATAAAGAGATACCAATAAAAATTAACTTTAAGTAGATAGAAATATTATAGTTTAAAAACAAAATTAAAATAAAACAAAATATTAAATTATAATCTATAAGTTCAAAACTTAATGCACCAAAACGATATAAAATTTTATTTGGTTGATGATCTATGTAAATTATTAATCTTTCTTTTAATTCTATTAAATCTAAAAGAGTTAATATATAAAATATGAATGAAATAAAAAGTATTGTTAAACTTATAATAATAAAATATTTTAAAATTAATTCTAAATTTCTATTTGGTAATAACACAAGAATCCTAGCAACAATTAAAAAAATAACCATTTTTAGAATAAAAGCCATTTTGTTTATCCATAAGTTATTAAAATAAATTTCTCCGCTATCAAACATACCTCCCAAAAGAGTAATAAACAATAAAATCAAAACCAAATAACAATATATAGAATTATGATTTAACAAATTTACTTCTTTATAGTTCAATCCATAATACATTAAAGTCAATATTGTTGGGACAACAAAAAAAGAATTTTCATTTGCAATATTAAATGCATACAATAAATTTGATAAAAAAGCATTTATCAATAAAAGAAGAATTACTATTGTTGAAAAGTTTAATTCCCAGTTTTTTATTTTTGAATTCATCATAAAAAAACCACCCTTATCTCATCTAATCTAATAACCTGACATTTCATAAAATATAATTTTTATCGCCAATAATAACTAATTCTTTTACGTAGATATTTCATGAATCAATACTCCATTCTCGTGGATTATTTATGATTATTATCAACCTCTCAAATCATAAATCATTTTCATAAAAGCCGTATAGTAAGAAAAACTATCATATCCTTGAGCAATACCTCTTGAAACTTTAGAACCATTTATCAAAATACTTCCTTCAATTTTTTCATAGTATTTAAAAGCCTCTACTAAATATGTTATTTTTATATCATCTAAAACTATTCCATTTATATTCTTTCTTAAAATATCTATAGTTGCTCCTACTGTTTTCGTGGTTATAAGATTCATACCACAAGCAGCAGCTTCACAAACAACTGTGCCCCAATGATCTTCTCTACTGATGAGTAAAAACACTTTAGATTGACTCATTTTATAAGCAACTTCATGAGGTTGAGTAAATCCTTCAAATATGATTCCATCCCCTTTACACATATCTCGTAGTGGCCCCTCTCCTAAAATTCTAAGATTCCACGTTCCTCCACTTTTTCTATAAATATTAAATGCCTGCACAAGTATATCTACAGATTTTCTAATATTCAACTGCCCTACATATAAGAATTCATTGCTTCTTTGCTCTATTGGTTTTACATCTTTATATATCTCTTCATAAGCACCATAATTACCTACATAAATTCTATTTTCAGGCATACCAAGATACTTCATGAGTTTTTGACCTTCTCTTCCAGGTACAAATGCTGCATCAAAATATTTTTTTAAAACTAATCTAAAATAAAATGCTCCTATAAATTGACGAAGATTCTTTTTAAAATTATTATCTACTACAACTACAACTTTTGCATCATTTTTGTCTTTTAAATACTGATCATATTTTAACCATCCTGTATGATTCCAACCAGTATGGACTATAAAATTTCTATCACCAAATTCTTCCTTCCTATTCCAAATATCATTTGCATTATCCAGCCAAATAATTTTATGTCCCAATAACTCTTCAAGATTTAGAAATGGAACAGCCGGTTTTGTTGCTAATATTAATAAATCTTTTTCAAACTGCCTTACTACCTGTTTTAAAAGTAATCCACAAGCTGGAAAGCCTTCCCAAAATATAATCGGTTTTATCATATCATCCCCAATTGTTTTCTTTACACTCATTTATATAATCTGCAAGTTCCTTTTTTGGCTTCCATCCAAGTGCTTTCGTCTTATCACTTACTACTTCTGCTGTCATTCTATTTCCTCTTCTTTCAGGTAACATCTCTATTTTTCCACCATACATGTGTGCAACCTCTAATATACTAAATGCTTCATCACTTCCTATACCAAATTCATCACCATAACCATTTTCACCTACAAGGATCAACCCGTTTATAATATCATCTATATGAGTAAAATTTCTCTTTTGTGTTCCAGGACTTACAATGGTTAGAGGTTCATTATTTTTCATCTTCTCTTTAAAAAGAGCTATTAAAGTAGCATATCTACCCTTTTGAATCTCTCGTGTTCCATAGACATTATAAAAGTAGGTTATAGCATAAGGCACATTGTACCAAGCACCATAATTCATTACCAATTCTGTATTGGTAGCTTTTGTCCAAGCATATGGAGATGCACTACGTCCAAGCCCACCATCACCAAATTTTGTGCTACTTCCTGCGTAAAGTATTTTACAGCCAGCTTTTCGTACAAACTCTAAAACTGCAAAAATACCATCTTTGTTATATTCCCATACTTTTTCTATATCATCAAAACTTTGTTCCACTCTTGAGTATTCACCAAGATGATATACCATATCAGGAGTAAACTCTACCAGTTTTGCAATATCTTTTGTATTTCCCTTTATATAAGTTACATTAGGGACATGGTTGGACTCACTGCCTGTAAAATAATTATCTAAACTATAAATTTCATAGTTTGAATTCAAGGACAATCTCTCACAAAGATGACTTCCTACAAATCCAGCTCCACCTGTTACAAGTATTTTCTTTTTCATTAACTATCACTCCTAAAAATATCTCTTGCATAAATTTTAAATTTTATTTCAACTAAACGATTTTTAAAGCTATCTACAACTATTACATTTAAAATAAATTTAAATTTACTTAATACCCACGGATATACTTTCTAACCATTACAAGCAATGATATTATATAACTTGTCGCAATAGGAAAATATGGTAGTCCATAAGATTTATTGATTTTAAATTTTTCCAAAATAATTTTATTTAAGTTTTGTGATGATATACCATTTAAATCATATTTTGAAATTGTTTCATTTAAATATAGTATTTCATTATTTTTTGAGAGTAAATATTGTATGGTAAAATCTTGGTCAGAACATATGTTATAACTGACGTTGTATCTAATATTGTTTTTTATATAAAATGCAGATTGATGACATAGCATCATACCCTGCGCCATATCAACCAATGATATGTTGTTCTTATATTTTAAGATTTTATGACCTATATCAGTATTCCCATATATTAAAGAAACTTTAGGTTTCATATTGGTAGAAAATATTTTCGAAATAATATAATTAGAATAAAAACGATCCCCTGCATTCATAAAGTTTAACCATTTACCACTCGCTAAATCAATACCTTTATTCATAGCATCATAAATACCTTTATCCCTCTCACTCACCCAGTAATCAATCCGATCTTCATACTTTTTGATGATATCCAATGTCCCATCAGTCGAACCGCCATCGATAATAATATATTCAACATTATCATACGTTTGGTTTATAACACTTTGAATAGTTTCTTCAAGATACTTTTTACCATTAAAAACAACTGTAATAATAGTAATCAAAGGTTTATCTTTAAAAGACTTTTTAAAATACCCTTGGATTCTTAGTCCACCTTCAGGTAAAAATAAAAGTGTTTCAAACTTATCTTCAAACTTATTAAGTTGTAACATAGCGTTTGCAATGACAGATGGAGTAGATTTTATCACCATTCTTGTCGTACTGTATTTTTCACTTAAACATATTGTATTTTTCATCTATTTATCTCCAAATTCTTTTTAGTAGTATGAAAAATACCTTTTTAATAATTCTAAAATTTAAAAACTTTTTCAATAAATATTTGATAGACAATCTATGATTTCTATTTTCTAAATAAAAATCGGAAACTTTTTTAAAATTATATTTATTATTTTTATATAGTTTAAGTAATAAAAAAATATTAGTATTTAATTTAGGTATCAAATCATCTCTAAAATTCTCTACAAAATAAGCACTTGCAAGATTATAATGCAAAGGTAACTTCCCGTCATTTGATTGAACACTAATAGAACCATCATGTGCTCTAAAAAAAGATAATTTTTCATTCACAAAAGCAAAACTTTTATATTGATGTGCTGTGAGTAAAAATATCAATAAATCATTTCCTATTGCATGCATAGAAAAATCACTATTTACTTTATTTGGAATATCTACCAACAAATTCTTTTTTAAATCTTTTAATCTAAACAGTCCACACCCAGGAGACACTGGATACTTTCCTTCAAACAATGCACCATTTATGTATTTGTCACTCTCATATATTCCACTTTCACCAATAAAATAGTGCGATGTTTTTTCATCTGTACCATCTACAAATATTTCAGTTCCGGTAAAGACAAAACCTACATCTTCATTTTCTAAATAAGGTACAGCTTTTTCTAAAAACTCAGGAGCTATCAAATCATCTGACCAAAGTATTTTTCCATATTCTCCACTTGCTTCGTCAATACACCTTTTCCAGTTTCTCACAGGTCCTATATTGGTTTCATTTTGAAAGATTTTCATTCTTCCATCTTGCAAAGCTAGTTTTTGCAATACTTCCCAAGTATTGTCTGTACTTTTATTATCTACTATAATAATTTCAATATTTTCATAAGTCTGACTTAATGCACTTTTTACTGTATATTCTATTAAGTTTTCTCTATTATATACCGGTATTAAAATACTTACTAATTTATTCATTTATCTATTTTCCTTTTTAAGTTATTTATAGGAAGTATTCCAATTAATACATATTTTATTTTTTGGAGTAATGAAGAATACATAGTATTGTCTTTAAAATTATGAAGACTTAGTTGTGATTTAATTTTGTGTATTAATAAATTTTTAATTCTAAATTGACTTTTAATATATTTAATTAAAATTTTCTTTCTTTCATAATCATAATAATCATCTAATAACAAGAACCATTCGGGAATTTCTTTAAACATAATTTTAGTTGCATTATTTTTCCAACTCTTTTCAATTTGTCTTAACTGAATTAATTCTTTTTTAACAACTAAAATATCAACATTTTTACTTATTAGATATTTTTTTGCTAAATAATCAAATACCAATCCACTATAGGCATGACTTGTACCTTTAAATCTTTGATTTTCATCAAGAACTGAGTCATATAATTCTTTTTTCACAATTAAAGTGCCAAATGGCATATGAAAGCAATGCTTTAAAAAAAAATCTTTGGGTTGAGAGTACACTTCATCAGTATCAATATTCATAGTTTGAGCTATTTTTTTATCTAATTGTTCTGATACCATTGTTGCATTTAACAAAATAAAATCGTAATCATTGAAACTTATTATTTTTAAAATTTTACTTAACCCATTTTCAATTATAAAATCATCATCCCCTAGCCATAAAAAATATTTACTATTTACAAAACTAGCAACCTTTATCATATTATCGTCAATTGATAATAATTCTTCATTTTCTATATATTTTATATTCTTATATTCTAAATATTTATCTTTTATTATTGAATTCTTTATATCAGAATTATTGCAAATTATTATTTGAATATTTTTAAACTCTATTTGTTTAATAATAGAATCTACTGTTTCTATTAAATATTTATCTCTGTTTCGTGTTGGTATAGCAATAGTCAATAAGTTGTTCATTTTAATATCCTTTCATATAATTTATTTTTTGTATTTGCAAATACAAAATAATAAACTTGTATTGGACTTAAGATAGAACTTATAAGAATAGAAAAAATTGTTCCATAAATTATTCCACTAATTCCAAAATTTAATACAATTGAAAAATAATAACTTATAGGAATATTAATAATTGCTGTTAAGGATGTGTAATATGCTCCTAATCTAACATATCCCAGTCCGCCAAGAACATATCCAAATACATTATTCCATGTGGAAACTATTATAAAAAATCCCATTGAAATTATCAATAATTTATCAATAATAAATTCCTTTCCTATCCACAGATTAATAATTGGTTGAGTAAGAAATATCAATAATATTGCTCCTAATACAACTAATACATAAATTTTTAATTGATTCTTAATTGCTTTTCTTATCCATTCCCTATCACCTCTATGATAAGCATCACTGTATGCAGACCATAATGGTGCCATTAAAATACCATGAGCTATAGTTATTACAGAGAAAAGTTTAAATGCTACATCATAACTTGCGACATGTTCAGGTCCAAAAAGTTGAGTGATAAGAATCTTATCTGTTGTAAATATGACAATCACTGCTATTTGGATAACAAAAAATTTAAATCCAAGAGATGTTATCGATTTGGCATAGTTTAATCCAAACGATTTTATTTTTGGTATAAATTCTCTGTTTTTTGAGTAAAACCACAATGAGAGAATCAAACTAGATAAAACAAGAGAAATACCATAAGCAAATGCAAGTTTTATCAAAGACGATTCATAAAAAGTATAGAGAATAAATACAGCTAACAATGAAAAAATATTTGATAAAAATTGGTTAAATACAACTAATGATGTTTTTTGAAATCCATTAAAAACTTGATTAATAAGACTTATCCAAAAGTTTAAAAACAAAAATATAGCGGTGATATTTACAATACTTTGTAGTTCCTGATTACTAATAGATGTGATATTAAAAACTTTTTGCCATGGTATATATTCACTAGCTAATAAAAATATTAGTATCAAAATAACCGATATAGAACCTATAATTGTGTAGGCAGTAGATATATAATTATGTGCTTCTTGCTTATTATCCTGAGCTAAAGATTCAGAGATTTTATTTCTAAGACCATTGCCAATGCCTATATCAAACAAAACTACCCAAGAGACTATGGAAAGTAGTGTACTCCATACGCCATAGTGTTCAACTCCTAGATACTTTATCATGATCGGTATCGCTAAAAAACTAGCAAATATCGCAAGCCCTTTAAATATAAAAGAGCTTTTTATCTGTTTGATATAGTTTTTAGATCTATTTTCAGAAATTGTATTGCTCAATTATTTACTCACCCACTGAATCATCTTCCTAATCCCTTCTTCTTTAGAAACCTTTGGTTCCCAACCTATTAACTCTTTTGCTTTAGTTAAATCTGCTACAAATACTCTTTGGTCAGATTCTCTAACTGGAAGCTGAGTGTAGTTCATCTTAATATTAAGTTCTGATTCTAGAAAGCTAAAAAGCTCTAAGAGTGAAGATGAGTTAGCCATTCCTCCACCTACATTAAAAGCTTGACCTTTTATACTGTCTATCTTGATGGAAGCTTTTAAATATAAATTTACCATATCCTCTGCATGAGCTATGTCTCTAACTTGTTTACCATTTCCAGAGATTGTAAAAGGCTCCTTTTGAGTTCCATTTTTGATGTTTATGGCTTGCTGAGTAAACCAACCTATCCAACCTTGGTCATAGGTTGCAAACTGTCTTCCGCCAAACATAGAAGAGTGTCTAAATACTACAGTTTTAAGTCCATATATCCTTGCAAAATCTAACATATATTGGTCAGCACTTCCTTTGGATGTTCCATAAGGGGAATGAAAGTCGAGATTGACGCTTTCATCAAATCCATTTGGCTTTTCTACGCATTCATATCTTGAAGCTGTTTCTTCGTAAGTGAACTGTTCTAGGTCACCATATACTTTATTTGTAGATGAATAGATGATAGTACTCTCTGGGCTATAGAGTCTTACTGCATTAAGAAGATTAAAACTTCCCCCTACATTTACTTCAAAGTCCATTCTAGGGTCTGCTATTGAGGTTGTCATAGCAACTTGCCCAGCAAGATGATAAATAACATCAGGCTTATGAGTTTTTATAGTTCTTTCTACATCATTTGTATTTCGTATATCTCCATGGATAAATGTAAATGCACCTTGAGTTTCAAGCCACTCTTTATTTTGGTAACTTCCAAATCTATAAAGGCTATCAAATACTACAAGCTCATCCCCTCGTTTAAGTATTTCACTTGCTATATTTGAGCCTAAAAATCCACATCCACCTGTTATTAAGTATTTCATTATTTAGCCTTTACAAACTCTCTAATTTTCTCAATCATATAGTTAATAGCATCATCACCCATACCTGGGTACAATCCTATCCAAAAGCTATTGGTCATAATAGTATCAGTCACTGTAAGCTCCCCTACTATTCTATAGTCTGTATCTAAAACCATACTATCAAACATTGGGTGTCTTGTCATATTTCCTGCAAAAAGATTTCTTGTTTGGATGTTATTATTTTCTAGATATTCAACTATCTCATTTCTAGTAAATTTTGCTTCATTTGTAAGTGTCATCATAAATCCAAACCAGCTAGGGTCTGAGTTTGGTTGAGTTTCTACTAATTGAAGCTCTTTGAGGTCTATAAGTGCATCATAGAGTTTCTTTTGGTTTTCTTTTCTTTTTATTACAAAGCTTGGGAATTTTTCTAACTGAGCAACACCAACTGCTGCTTGCATATCAGAAACTTTGAGGTTAAATCCAAAGTGAGAGTAAACATACTTATGGTCATACCCTTTTGGAAGTGTCCCAAAACTTTGTGAAAATCTACATCCACAAGTATTATCTATCCCACTTTCACACCAACAGTCTCTTCCCCAGTCTCTCATGCTAAGCATTATCTTTTTAAGAAGTGGGTTGTCTGTATATGTTGCACCACCTTCACCCATCGTCATATGATGTGGTGGGTAAAAGCTAGATGTTCCTATATCTCCCCAAGTCCCTGTAGGTTTTCCCTCATAAGTAGAACCTAATGCATCACAGTTATCTTCTATGAGCCAAAGATTGTGTTTGTCACAAAATTCTTTTACGGCTCTTAGGTTAAATGGATTTCCTAAAGTATGAGCTATCATAATAGCTTTTGTTTTAGGGCTAAGAGCAAGTTCTAGTTTGCTTACATCTATGTTCGCACAAGTTAGTTCCATATCTACAAATACAGGTACAGAACCATACTGGACTATAGGAGCTACAGTAGTAGGGAATCCAGCAGCAACAGTGATAACCTCATCACCTCTTTTTACTTGTCTTTCTTTTAAAAGTGGGGAAGTTAAAGCATAAAAAGCAAGAAGATTTGCACTACTTCCAGAGTTAACTAAGAATGCCCATCGAACATTTAAAAACTTGGCAAGCTCTTTTTCAAATTTTTTAGAGTAGTCACCATAAGTAAGCCAAAAATCCAAAGAACTATCTACAAGATATTGCATCTCTGTTTCATCAAATACTCGTCCGGCATAGTTTACTCTTGATTTTCCTGATATAAACTCTTTTTCTTGAACTGGTTTATGGACTAATTCATAGTATTCTTTTGTTTTATTGAGTATTTCTTGTTTTAATTGTTGGGCTTGTGTCATATTAGTTTTCCTTTATAGTTTTTTTAATTCCATCTTCTATAGAAACTTGTGGTTTCCAACCTAAATTTTGCAATTTTTGAATATTTGCTTCCATCTTCATATTTTCATTTACTCTATATGGAATTGCTCCGAAATTTAGTTTTGTAGTGATAGTTTTATTTACGTTTATTTCTTGCACTATCTGTTTTACAAACTCTTTTACTTCAATAGAGTTTCCACTTCCTAGTTCAAACTCTTCAAAAATTAAAAGAGTATCAATATTTCTAATAATAGTTTCATATGCACTTACAATATCCTCAATATAGACAAAATCTCTTTTTTGAATACCTGAAGTTAAATCTATTTTTTCTACATTTTGTTTAAATTGATTGATTAGCCAATAGATAAATTTATTTTTATCATCTTTAGGTCCGTACATATGCTCTATTTTTATATTTATCATTTGAGTTCGATTACTATTTGATAAAAACTTCATCCAATCTACTAATTGAGCTTTTGAAAGAGCATATGCATTTATATTTCTATCTAAGAATGTGTCTGTATTGATAAATGCTTTTACATTGTTATATACAGATTCTTCTAATAGTTTTAATCCAAACATTAAATTAGTATCTAGTATGGAAGATATTTTTGTATCTTTTCTTCCATAGTTTGTTACAGTATTTACTACTATATCAATTTTATGGTTTTCAAAGATATCTGATAGCTCAGTTTTATCAATATCATATAAAATGATTTGATTTAAATATTCTTCAATTCTATAAGAATTTGAAGTGCTTCTTTTTAAACCTATCACTTCATGACCATTTTTTATAAATGATTTTAAAAGATAACTTCCTAAGAAGCCTGTTGTTCCTGCTATTAAAATTGTCATTTAACTAATTGCCCACTCTATATTTTTTGCTCTTGCCTCAACCACATAACTTTCTAAATTACTCTCAGTTAAAATTCTTTTATCTTCTTCATAATATGCTTTGTACCACTTTACAGTCTTTTCAAAAGTTGTATCACTATCCCAAACATCTTTCCATTTTAAAAGAATATGTGCTTTTGAACAGTCAAGTTTCAAAAGATTTGCTTCATGAAGTTGATGTAGATCACTATTTATCTCATAATCTATTTTCTTCCAATGTTTTTTTACATTTCGGACTACTTCCTCTACAGTGATACTTCCTTCATCTGATGGTCCAAAATTCCAAGCTTCTGCAAACTCTTTTCTTTCTTCAAGAAGTTTTTGACCAATATGAAGATATCCACTAAGTGGTTCTAGTACATGCTCCCAAGGACGAGTTGATTTTGGATTTCTGATAGTTACTTTTTTATCTTGTGAAACTGAAAGCATAATATCTGTCATCAGTCTATCTTTTGCCCAGTCGCCTCCACCTATCACATTTCCAGCTCTACAAGTCGCGAGGAGTGTGTTATGAGTTTTTTTATAATCTTTTGGATTAAAATATGAGCTTCTGTATGAATTTGCTAAGATATCAGCACACCCTTTAGATGAACTATAAGGATCATATCCACCCATTGGATCATTTTCCCTATATCCCCATATCCACTCTTTGTTTTCATAAGCTTTATCACTTGTAATATTTACTATTGCTTTTACATTGTTTTTTCGACACGCTTCAAAAACTTTAAGCGTTCCCATAACATTTGTTTCATAAGTCTCTATTGGGTTTTCATATGAAAGTCTTACAAGTGGTTGAGCCGCAAGATGAAAAACTATATCTGGTTTATACTCTTCAAAAGTTTGATTTAGTTTTTCTAAATCTCGAATATCCCCAAGAATAGAAACAATATCTAAATTTAAAAGTTCTATATGATTTGGATTAGTTGGAGCCATTAAAGAATATCCAATAACTTTTGCACCTAGTTGATTTAGCCAATAAACAAGCCAAGACCCCTTAAATCCAGTATATCCTGTAACTAATACTATTTTATCTTTGTAAATTCCAGAAAATAAATTTTGCATTACCAAGTTTTCCATGGCGCCTTTCCATTATCCCAAAGTTTATTAAGGTCATTTTTATCTTTTAAACTATCCATTGGTTTCCAAAATCCATCATGTTTAAAGGTAAATATTTCACCATCTTTTGCCAAATTCATTAAAGGAGATTGTTCAAATACTGTACTATCACCTTCAATTATATAATCAAATACTTTTGGTTCACATACAAAGAATCCTGCATTTATCCAGTTGCCATCACCTTTTGGTTTTTCTTTAAATTCTCGAACTTGATTGTTTTCATCAATATTTAATGCACCAAATCTTCCTTCAGGCTGAGCTGATGTCATAGTCATAGCTTTTCCATGTGATTGATGAAATTTTACTAGCTCTTCAATGTTAATATCACTAACACCATCACCATAAGTAAGCATAAATGGTTCATTTCCAACAAAATCTTGAGCTTTTTTTACGCGACCTCCTGTCATCGTATCTAATCCTGTGTCTAAAAGAGTTATTTTCCAAGGTTCACTTGAATTATTGAGAACTTCCATTTTTCCTGTTTTCATATCAAGAGTTACATCACTTTGATGAAGAAAATAATTTGTGAAATATTCTTTGATATAGTAGCCTTTGTACCCAAGAAGTACAACAAACTCATTAAAACCATATTTTGAATAAATCTTCATAATATGCCAAAGTATTGGTTTTCCACCAATTTCTACCATCGGTTTTGGTCTTACGTCTGTTTCTTCTGAAAGACGAGTTCCAAAGCCACCTGCTAGCAATAATACTTTCATTTTTTTCCTCCTTGATTGGCTAAATACCACTGATAAACACTTTTAATTCCCTCTTCTAAGTCCACTTTATGTCTCCATCCTAAAGTATTAAGTTTGGTTGGATCTGTTAGTTTTACCATTGTTCCATCAGGTTTTTGAGTATTAAATACTAGTTCACCCTTAAATCCAATGATCTCTCGAATCAAAGTTGCTAACTCTTTTATAGACACATCTACACCTGTTCCTATATTAATATGTGTATTTCTTACTTCTTTAACATTTTCATCATATGTATCTTTAAAGTCTCTACTTTCCATTATGTAAACACAAGCATCTGCCATATCTTCTGAATAAAGGAATTCTCTTCTTGGTTTTCCTGAACCCCATATCTCTACTTGACCTTCATTGACTCCAAATTTAGCCAAATACTCTTTGGCCTCTTCTATGGTTGATACGTGTAAATCCTTAATCACTTCATCATATTTTTTTTCATTTAAAAGTTTTGCACAATGTATTTTTCTGATCAGTGCAGGCAAAACATGGGATGTTTCAAGATCAAAGTTATCATTTGGACCATAAAGATTAGTGGGCATCACAGAAATAAAATTTGTACCGTATTGAAGATTGTAGCTTTCACACATTTTGATGCCTGCAATTTTTGCTACTGCATAAGGTTCATTGGTATATTCTAACTCACTTGTGAGTAAATACTCTTCTTTCATAGGTTGAGGAGCATTTTTAGGGTAAATGCATGTGCTTCCTAAAAACAGGAGTTTTTCAACACCGTGAATATAGCTCTGATGAATAATACTATTTTGAATGGCAAGATTTTCATAAATAAAATCTGCTCTGTATGTATTGTTTGCGACAATCCCCCCAACTTTAGCAGCCGCTAAAAAGACGTATTCAGGTTTCTCTTGCTTAAAAAATTGCTCGACTGCTTTTTGGTCAATCAAATCAAGCTCAGCATGTGTACGGGTAATAATATTGGTATACCCTTTACATGTAAGATTTTTTACAATAGCCGAGCCTACAAGACCCCTATGTCCTGCAACGTAAATTTTAGATGTTTTTCGCATTACAATTACTCAAAATAACTCATAATTTTATAGCCACCTTCTTTAAGATAAACGTCTTTTCTCATAAGTTTTAGGTCACTTTTCATCATATCATCCACAAGATTTTGAAGATTGTACTCTCTATTCCATCCTAGTTTTTGCTCTGCTTTACTTGGATCGCCTAAAAGAAGATCAACCTCGGTTGGTCTAAAGTAGCGAGGGTCTACTGCTACAACTTCTTTACCCACTTCTATTTGATACTCTGGATTATTGTATGCTTTCACAACACCCACTTCATTGACACCCTCGCCTTTAAATTCAAGCTCGATGCCACAATACCCAAATGCCATACGTACAAAATCACGTACCATGGTTGTTTGTCCTGTTGCAATGACCCAGTCTTCTGGCTCTTCTGCTTGTAAAATCATCCACATCATTCGCACATAATCTTTCGCATGACCCCAATCACGTTTGGCATCGAGATTGCCGAGATAAAGTTTATCTTGTAAACCAAGAGCAATCTTTGAAGCAGCTCGTGTAATTTTACGTGTAACAAACGTCTCACCACGTACAGGACTTTCATGATTAAATAAAATCCCATTACATGCAAACATCCCATAGGCTTCTCGGTAATTGACCGTGATCCAGTAGGCATACATCTTCGCAACCGCATAAGGGCTT
>Ga0265295_1006203_pt1 | contig 14615 bp, 21 predicted proteins | sample Munlansysbiofilm_FD_192503 | JGI IMG/M metagenome (GOLD analysis project Ga0265295, IMG submission 192503) | Leachate microbial communities from a municipal landfill in Southern Ontario, Canada - Methane capture system biofilm | ecosystem: Engineered > Solid waste > Landfill > Unclassified ... | reverse complement strand
GGTGCAATGTTGATCCGCATGGCTGTTTCCCGGGCCAGGGAATATGCGGCAGATGCGGGAGGGGCGGAAATCAGCGGGAAGCCCCTGGCGCTTGCAAGCGCTCTCGGAAAACTGCAGCGAGGGGTGCGGATGGTTCCAATGACACGGGGAAATCCGGCGCACTCGCATATGTTTATCATGAACCCCTTTTTCGGGGGTCTGCAAAAGCTGTTTTCAACTCATCCGCCTGCGGAAGAGCGGATCAGGCTGCTGCATCTTCTTGCCGAAAAGGAAGGTCGTTTGCCGTAAAAATTGGGGTTCCTTTGTCCAATGGCACCCTTGTTTGCCTGGGTCACCGCCTCGTGAAAGTCCGGGTCTGGATACCGGCTTCATCGTAGATTCTATACGTAATTTCCTTCTTTGAAAAATAGAGAACATCGATTCCGTTAGCCTGAGAAAAAATCTCCCTCATCATTGCCGTGAATACCCTGCTGCTGAGCAACTGGCTCGTCGGGGCGAAGGTTTTTACATACGAACGCACAACCTGGATTCCGCAATCCGGCGGTGGATTCTGCACATTACCCTTTTTCAAAAATATGCATCTGCCTTTGACTTTGCCATACACTACAGAAACTGTGAGGTACCTGCAGTGAGGCATTCGGCCCATTTCCCCGTCTCAAGCCATCCTCCGGCAAGATTTACCTCACTCGCTGCAGCGGCCGGCTTGTTGAGCAAAAATTGCTGCAGCATGGGCGTCGGCACATATTGAGCAACTTCTGCTGTTTTTTCCACTAATGTCCAGCGGACGGCGTCCGCCTCACCGGAGGCATCATACCGGGTTATGATCAGGTTTTTTCGTCACAGCAGAATCTGCAATGGAATCATTGTCTGAATATCTTCCTGAAATTTCCATATATCCAGAATTTCATGCTGTTTCCCGCGGGTTGAATCCCTTTTTTTCACCCCGGGGCTGGATATTTTATCCACCGTGGTGGAGATGGTTGTGCTGCAGATCCATTATTTTTTCCAGACAATTATTCTTGTAGGTATAATCCAGCCCGTTGACAGCCTGGACGTGCCTGTCGGCGAGGAAATCGGGCGTGGGGTAGTCGCGGATGACTTTGCCCTGGTGCATGACGATGGTTCGGTCGCTCAGGTCCCTGATAAAATACATGTCGTGGGTAATGATGATTTTGGTCATATCCAGTTTTTTGAGGATTTCCAGAAGAAGCTCCTGGCTTTCCGGGTCCAGGCTGGCCGTGGGCTCATCAAGGAGCAGGATCTCCGGGTGCATGCTCAGCGCCGCCGCAATTGCCAGCCTTTTTCGCTCGCCGCCGCTCATATTGAGGGGGATGCGGCTTTCATAGCCTTCCAGTTGGACTCGGTGAAGGGCCTCTTCAATCCTTTTTTCTATCTCGATGGCCGGGAGTTTCATCTGCTGCGGGCCGAAGGCCACTTCCTCCCGGCAGGATGGGCAAAACAACTGATCGGCGGTATTCTGGAACACCATGCCGACCTGCCGCCAGAGGATTTGACGGCGGCGGCGGTCCATCTTTTCACCCTTGTAGTAGAAATACCCATCTCCCTGGTTGAGCCCGAGCAGGCATTTGGCAATGGTTGATTTGCCGGCGCCGTTTTCGCCGACGATGGCCAGTGTCTCGCCCGGATAAACGGCCAGGTTGATGTCGCTGACCCCTGTGGTCCCGTCGGGGTACTGGTAACTGAAATGCTGCAGTTCGAGGATCGGCTCCCGGGCAACGGCAGGGACGTGCACCCCGTTGCGGCCGTGGTCATGGGAGAGATGATGATGATGGTGCGGTACTATCGGTGTGTTTTCATGCCTTCCCCCGCAACAGGCAAAGCGAAAGGTGAAATCGAGCCCGTGTTCCTTCAGGGAATCCTGGCTGGACACCAGTTCCCTGATGCTGAAGTCATGATGGACCCTGCCGTCCGCAAGGACAATGGCCCGGTCGCAGATATCGTACAGAAAGAGCAGGTCGTGGTCGATGATGATGAGGGTGCCCGGAAATCCGGCCAGCAGTTCCTGCAGAATCCTTTCCTGCCTGGGGTCAAGATTGGCAGTCGGCTCGTCAAGGATCAGGACTTCGGGTTTCATGGCCAGAATGGAGGCCAGGGCCGCCCTTTTTTTCTGGCCGTAACTGAGAAGATGGGCGGGTTTATACATCAGTTTTTCCAAGCCGACGGTTTCGAGGCATCCCCGGACAAGCTCTTCCACTTCATCGCGCGAGCACCCCTGATTCATCGGACCAAATGCCACATTTTCAAAGACGGTGTTGCAGAAGAGATGGTTTTCAGGGTCTTGAAAGAGGATGCCTGTTTCCTGGCGCGGGACCGGCTGGAAGGACGGGCCGGTTTCCCTTCCCCGGTAACGGATGGAGCCTTTCTGCAGCGGCAGCAGGCCGTTGAGAAGTTTGACCAGGGTCGATTTGCCGGAACCGTTTTTGCCGACCAGGGCAAGGCGATCCCCCTTGCCAATGGAAAAGGCTATGTCGGCAAGGGCCTGATTTCCGTCGGGATAGACAAAAGACAGGCCCTCTACCTGAAAAAGAAGTTCGCCGGCGGCAGGGCCGTATCCGTGATAACCGTTGTCGGCGAGATGCATAAAGGGTTCAGACCGAAAGGGTGAAAGTTGCGCTGGAGCACTCACGGTGAAGGGAAGGAGGGCATCAGCTCAATGAAGAGAAGAATGAAACCGATCATAATCCACATCCCCCCTTTGGCCAAATCCTTTCCATTGATTTCCAGGGTGTGAAAGGCTGGAAAATTCCCCCTATATCCGCGGCAGAGCATAGCCTCGTAGACTTTCTGGGTGCGGTCATAGGAATTGATGAACAGCATCCCGAAGAAATTGCCCATGGTTTTCATGGTCAGGATGTCCGTCCTGGCGGTAAAACCGCGAACCCTCATGCTGCGCAGCATGCGGAGGAGCTCTTGATGGAAGACGAAGATGTAGCGATGGCTGAGCAGGATCATCTGGATGATGGGGGAAGGAATCCCGATGCGGGAGAAGCCGTGCAGGGTCGCGGAAAGGGAGGAAGTAGCGAGCATCGGTTCCATCAGCAGGGCTATGGCGCAGGCCTTGACGACAATGGTCAGGGCAAGGAGGAACCCGTTCAGGTGAAAGGGGAAGCCGGGCAACAGGGGGAAGATAAGGAGAATTTCCCCCGGCTGTTCCCTGCTGGTAAAAGGGAGCACCAGGAGAAACATGATCAGAAAACCGGACATTGCGGCAAGACGCTGCAGGCTGCGCCGCCAGGGAAGTCTGCTGGAATACACGGCAAGGATCGAGATCATGAGGGCGGCGGCGCTGCAGACAAGGGTCTTGAGGGAGACGACCAGAAAGCAGTACAGGAGAAGCGCGGCGACTTTCACCGCCGGATTCCAGTTATGAAAGAAAGAATCGCGATCGGCATGCTTGTCGAGGGTGGGGATGGACCAGTCCGATGGACCTTTGCTGGGAGTCTTCTTTTTCTTCAGAAAGAGAACGGCCAGCAGGATCGCCACTGACAGAACCACCAGGGATGCCGGCAGAATCAATGCCATGCCCGAGAGATGGATGGAGATCGTGGATTCGGGAAGGGTTTCAGTCATGGCATTGATTGGATGGGTGCTCCAAATGCAGGACTACCGCAGAACCGAGTGAAGCAGTTCAGGCTTGACCCGGAAAATAAAAGAGACCGTGAAGGCGGAAACAGCCGCTTCAATGAGTATCACAGGGATATGGGCGGCCAGGGCAAGCTTCGCCACCCCGATAAAGTCTTCGCCGCTGGTATAGAGAAAGGCGGCGAGAAGAGCGGCGGCAAGCAGAATGCCCAGGCCGCCTGCCAGGGCGCCGGCAATGGTATTGCGCAGGAGGGTGGTGCCGCGGATCGCCTGAAAAAGAAAACCGCAGAACAGGGCGGGCAGGCCCATCATGATGGCATTGGCCCCCAGGGCGGTGAGACCGCCGAACTGGAAAAGGATGCTTTGCAGAAAAAGTCCCACGGCAATGCTCAGAAAAGCGGCGGACCCGAGAAGCGCCCCGACGATGCCGGGCATCAGCAGGTGGACGCTGGTTGGTCCCAGCGGCAGGTGGATGAGGGAGGCCACAAAAAAGGAAGAGGTGACAACGGCGATTTTCGGCAGATCCTCCTGTCTGATCCTTTTCAGGCTCAGACCTGCTCCCAGCGCGGTTGCGGCATAAGCGGCCAGGGAAATGGTGGTGGGAAGGACTCCGTCGGATATATGCATGGCTCACTTTTCGGGATTGCGGTTTTTTCTGCGGGAGGCCATGAAGGCCGCTATCCCGAAAAGGCCGAGAATATAGCCGATCCCGGCAACGGCATCTCTTACCCCCGGTTCCTCGACAGCCTGGTTCAGGGCGGCGATCTCCCTTTTGATTGTCCTCAACTCCCGGGTGAGCCTGGCTTCATGTTCCTTCAACAGGGCCATGACTTCACGGCAATTTTCCGGGTCCTCGGAGCTTGCCGCAATCGCGTCATGCACTGCTTCCGGTGTTCCTTCATCCGCCCCGGCCAGAGGCATCGGTGCATGAAAAAGGAAGATAATGGTGAAAAAAACAAGAAAACAGGGAACCGGGGCCCGGAAGTTCTTCTGCATAAGGCTGTTACATCTCCGATCCTTTCAGCAGAAAGGTGTTTTTATGGCCCATCGAGGCGTTTAAAATGATGGTCAGATCTTCCTTTTTCGGCAGGGGAAAATGAAACAGGCCTTTTTCATCGGTTTTTCCCTCCACAAGGGTAACGCCCTTTTGGTCCTGAACTTCGACCACGCCCCCCTCAACCGGCTTTCCATCAGGGAAATAGCTTTCCGTAAAGACCGTGTTTCCTTCGACGTAGGCAAAAATGTTGACCTTGTGGGCAAGGGCGACATGTACGGTGCCAAGAAAAAATGCAAGTGCCCACAGGAATATGGACAGGTGATTGCGCATGAGGATTCCTTTGCAATTGCCGGCAGAAGAGGAGCCTCCGCCGGCAAGAATACATTTTTAACTACTTCATATCGGTTGCATGGACCCAGTAGACCGCACCGATCTCAACCGCTTTTTCAACCCCGTCCCGTTCCAGTTTCCACTCCGCTTCACTGAGGGCGGCAAATCCCCACCACCCTGCCCTGGGCATGGCATAGGAAAAAATTCCGTTGGCATCCGCCTTGACCACCTGGGTGACGAAGGGGTCGCCGGGCGGTACGACGATTGAAGGGTTGCCCGGCGATTCGTTCAAATATTCAACCTCAACTTCGGCTCCTGCCGCCGGCTTGCCATTGACCAGGACCTGCCCGGTGAAAAGATTGCCGGTCCACAGGCCGTATGGCCTGGTCAGGGGGATGATCTCGGTTTCCAGGCCGACGGCTTCATCCCATCCTGCCTCCAGTCCGAAGGCGTTGACACAGACTTTGGTGTAATGAACGATGAACGCATCTTCCGCCGGCTCCCAGTACGGAGCCGGCTCCACGTAGAAGGTGTAGTCGCCCGGCCGTTTTATCTCATATTCTGTTTTCCAGGCAGTAAAATCTTCATTCTGGTCAGGAGCCTTCCCTTTTGTCCCGGTCAGGGCGGGGAGCAGGTCGGTTTTCCGGCCTGCCTGGAGAACGCCGAACTGCTTCGGCTTTGCCATATGCATATAATGGCGTTCCATTGGATGAATGAATTTGACGGCGATTTCAATCTTTCTGCCGTCTTCCTGGCTGATGATGTCATCCGAGGGAATGACTGCCCCGAAATGGGCGTGCCCGGTTGCCGACAGTCCCAACAGACAGGTCAGGCCAACGGCCTGGAACAGAATGTGCTTCGGAAGCATGGGTTCCTCTTAGTAAATTTTGCATAAAATCATTTAACGGGAACGAAATGTTACGAATTGCTGATTTGTATTACCATTAGCACTGTCACGGTCAGCCGTCAACACTTTATTGAAGAAAATATGATTGCCACCAGTCATCGGCAATATACCGGCTGTGCGAAGAACAATGCCGTCCTGTCGACTGCCCGGAGAAATCTCCCTGCGACGCGGACTTGATTTCTCCCCACGCTGTTCTTTATGGATTGGGCCTTGAATGGTATATGTGCATAATCTGTTGGGTCGGGGTATGATTCTCCCCAATGGTTATTCACAGGCACGATACCGACAAGGAGGAAATATGGCTGAGCTTGTTCGTTTCTCGGTTTCCATGGATGTCCAATTGCTGGAACGCTTTGACAAACTCATTGAGGTCAAGGGATACAGCAACCGCTCCGAGGCCGTCCGGGATCTGATCCGCAATGCCCTGGTGGAAGAGCAGTGGTCGCACGAAGACGAAGAGGCCGTAGGCGCCGTTTCCTTGCTCTATGACCACCACACCAGAGAACTATCTGATAAACTTATTGAGCACCAGCACTCCCATCACCAGGAAATTGTTTCCGCCCTTCATGTCCATTTGGACGCCCATCATTGCTTGGAGGTGGTGGTTATCAAGGGTAAGGCAGGGAAGATCAAGCAGTTGGCGGAAGAGATGATCGGAACCAAGGGCGTCAAGCATGGGCGCCTGATGGCAACCACAACCGGCAGGGATATAGTATGAACCGGAACTGCGGGAACGCCTCAGATGTGACGTGAATTGTTCGCAACCGGAACCGAACGTGAGAAGTGTGTAGAGAGTCGCGGAATGATATGCGGCTTATGCGAGGAAATACATGCCGGGAAAGACTGCACATCCATTGGCTTGGTTTTCGGGGAAACTTCACTGATTTTCATCTATGCTCTGCACTCCTTCCATCATCAATCCCATGAAATCTCCAAGGGGAGGCGCGTTGCCGAGGACATCGGGAATCCCTTTGATGTAGCTGAAATGTCCGCTCTTCAGCCCCATGATTGCGTAAACGGCTTCCTTTTTGCGCAACTTCTGGTAACCGGCGTAGACAATTTCGCCCTCCCTGAAAAAGACCATTCCTCGCCCTTTTTCCGGAGTAATGTCTATGGTCCCTGTTTTCCGGGCGGCATTAATCAACTGGAACAGGTCAACGGGCGATATTTCGGAAAGTTCGCCGGTCATGCCCGAGGCAATATTCCCCGATTTGAACGTCATTTCCTGGGCGCGGTCTACCAGCAGCTTGAACAAAAACATCTGCAGCACCGGATATTTTTTCAGAATTTCTTTAAAATTCTTTATGCTGAGCAGGGCCAGCTTCACGGTGTTGAGGGAAACAATCGTGTGCGAAAACGGCTGCGCCGAAAGCAGGCTGATTTCTCCGAACATCTCCCCTTCCCCAAGGACGGCCAGTTGAGAGCCGCTGTCCGTTCTCACCTCGACCTGGCCCTCCAATATTATGAAAAAATTGGTGCCGGGAGATCCTTTCTTGACGACCAGCTTGCCAAAAGGAATGGTCTTGAAGTCGAGGAGCAGGGTAATGTCCGCCAGGGCATCGTCTTCGAGAGGATCAAATAATTTGATTTTACGGAGAACCCCGAAGTACTTTTGAAGATGCTGTTTCCGGCGCTTTGCTTCAGCTTCTTCGAGCAGCTTCATCTGCAGCGTGGAAAAATCCTTATCCTTTTTGTACTCGAAATGGATTAACCCTTCGCAGCCGCCGCAATCCCACCTGGTTTTCTGGACAGAGCCTTGTGGAAATCCCTTGAAAATTTCCCTGGAGCCGACAATGGATGCTATTTTCCGGGCAAGGTAAAGACAGCCGGGCTTGAAATCTGACAGAGAAAGTCCATAATTTTCAACCTTTATTTCATCACCCGCTTTATACAGGGGGCATGAATCCTCGTTGACAATTATGAATATTGCGTCCCGGAACTGTTCTTCTTTTTTCTTCATGATGGGCTCTGATTGTTTAATGCATGCTCAAAAATCCTTTTTGCCGGATAATTGGCTGGAAAGGCAGGTAATCTTTCATCAACGGTCTTCCGCAATACACTGCAGGCCTGAATCTGGTATGTTTCGAGTCATCCTCGCCAAAACATTGACAAGGGATTACTCGTTCCCCTTCAAAAACGGGTTATACTTATCAGGAAAACGGGATGTTTCTTCATTGATTTCAAATGGAAGGTTTTCAGGCAGTTTCAATCCATTCTCCGCTGATCCTTCTCTTGCCTGATGCAGTAAAATCATTTCCAGCGACAACAGACTTTCAAAAGACATTGCAGTAAAATGGAGAGCAATGCCTTCATCTTCCTGACGCACAACTTTAGCCAACGCCTCCAATGTCAGATGCACATTCCTCCCTTTCTGAGTGAGACGTACATAACACTGGTCGTCAACATTGTGGGGAAATTCTCCAACCACAAACATCCCGCTCAACGAGATATTTTTTATCTGGCATTCATTATACATCTCGGTAAAGAAATCCATCTGAACCTGGCGCTCGAAATGAATACGCTTATAACGCCTCTGTTCCCGCACCGCATTTTCCTCCTTATGGCCTGTCCGTCAGTTGACAACAGGAACAATCATCAGCGGCAGGTTCATTCCATCTGCAGGGGCTTGATATATCTGCTGCGAAGCGCCGACGGCGATAAAGGAATAATTGCCGGCGGTGATTTCAACCAGGTTCGTGCTTGTCCCGGATTCGAGCCTGGTCCACTCGGCGCCATCACCGGAATACAGTATCGCTCCGCCATCCCCGACTATGACGAAATGGCCGTAGGCGAAATGGATGCCGGAAAGGTTTGCAGTTACTCCCGAATCCTTGGACATCCACGTCGTTCCATCCCTGCTGACAAGGATGACTCCATTTTTCCCCACGGCAACATACAGCAGATTGCCATACGCCACGGACGACAAATCATCGCTGACACCTGAGTCGTGTTCAGTCCACACTTCACCGTCCGGGGAAGTCAGGATCGTACCTGCACCGCCAACGGCAACAAAGAGTCCGACCCCATATTCCATTCCATAAAGCCATGCGCTGGTGGGGGTTGCGTATTCGGACCAGTTGATCCCGTCCGTGGATTTTACGACTTTTCCCCCTGAACCACCTGCCAGAAACAAGCCGCCGCCGTACGCGGCGCAGGACAGAGTAGAGCCTGTTACTCCTGCCCCTTGCCGCTCCCATGTCGAACCATCTTCTGAAGATAATATCTCACCCCCGGAGCCGGTGACGATGAACATTTCTTTCCCTTAGGCAGCGCCAGAGAGCAGGGCTGTTGAGCCTGAGGCCGCTTGCTCCCAGGTCTCGCCATCATCTGATCTGAGTATCGTCCCCGCGGGGTCGTGGCCTATGGCCACAAAAACATTCTTGCCGAAAACACTATCGCCCAGAAACCCGGCCCCCCTGTCATGGCGCAATAACCACGTATCCAGGTCAACATGCTTGCAATACCCAATGACAGAGGCCCCTGCAAAATGTCCTCGCCGACAAAGGCAAACAGGCCCGGTTACAATGAACAACTGTTTTAGGGTATCAATACAGGAAAAAAAAAGTCAAGTTTTGTCGTAATTATGCATGGTAATCTCAACATAGACGCACTCCTGGCCGGCAAACCTGAATTTGAGAGGGAGAGTTTTCAATTTGATGTTTGTAATGGCAATAATAAGGTTGGCTTCTGCACAAATACCGGGCTATACTTTGTTCCTTACGAAGGAACATAACGGTAGATCAGGAAGATAGAACACAAAAATGAACAATCAGAAAACTGAAGGTATTTTTAACAGATCAGGCTTGGCTGCGTTAAGTGACCTGCAAGCCCCTGAATGCCGGTATATTTTTTCCGTGCTCGAAAGTCAGCAGTCTGAATTTCTTGAAAAAGAGGAAAAATTCCGCAGCAAAGAATATGAGTTGCCGAATGATCCGTTGCATTGCTGGAGCAGAGTCTGGGAGTATCCCTATGTTTACTCTCATCTTGCCCGAATGGTCAAAGATTTGGCTGAAGGTTCCCGTCCTCTCGTTATAGACGTGGGCAGCGGAGTCACCTTCTTCCCATTTTCATTGGCCAGATTAGGTTGTCAGGTGGTTTGTACTGATATCGATCCTGTCTGCGAGAAGGATATATTACGCGCCCGCGAGAATATTCCGTGTGCACCGGGGGACGTTCATTTCAGACTGATTAACAAGGAAAAACTGCCTTTTGCCGATTGCGAGTGTGATGTCGTTTATTGCATCAGTGTATTGGAGCATATTCCCGATTTTGAAAATACGGTCCGGGAGATGGCAAGAGTATTAAAACCTGGAGGACTCTGCCTGATTACCTGCGATTTGGGTCTCGATCCCAGGTCTGATACCCAGCTTACGGTTCACGGCTATGAGCGATTAATGTCTGTAATGAAGCAACAATTCAGCCTGCTGTATTCGGACAGGACAATTCATCCGGTAAATGTCCTCACCGATCTGAACAGCCCTTATCCGGATTGCAGGATTACGTATGCCCGGATCGGCTTTCGGTTGCTGAAACAAAATATATTGAAGAAGGTATTCGGGAGAAAACCGAGATATGTGAATGTGCTGGGAATCGGAAATCTCGCTGTTTTGGGATTAGCTCTTCGAAAACGATAAGATTCACGAAGATCAACTCGCCCTGTCAACATCTTCTCCGGCCCAACAAGGGATGGACGGCGGCAGGTCCCCCTCCACTCCAGTCCGGAATCGGCCCCGGCCGATGTGTGCTTGTCCTTTCCCCATCGGCGGCGATGCCCCGAACAGGTTCCCTGCTGTTGTAAGACGTACAGGGCCGAGCTTTTTTCGGCTGCGGAAAATTGCGGGGGGCTCTGGTAAAAAGCCTTACCGCAGCAGGCGGAATGGCATGATGTTTTTTGTGCGAATTTCCGGCTGCAGACAGAGACATTGCACCTGTTTATTCTGGAAAAAGAGTATGTTTCTTCAAGCGTTTGTTTCGCACGGCGACAAAAAAATAATAGGAAGCGATAAAACTGATAATCGCGAACGGCGCTGCCCAAACAAAACCGCCCAGCAGCATGGCAATGATGGTTTCCTGCCCCAGTTTGCCGAACTCGGCAAGCTTTTCAGCCAAACCGGCCTCTGAACGGACGATACTCCTCGCCGCTGCAATTCTATCCCAGGAAATATCCCAGGGCGTCAACCAATTACCGATCTTCCAGGACGCAAAGTAGGTGAACGGGGTGGTGAGCATGCTTGAAAGCAAAGCCGGGATTTTTGCTGCACGAAAGAGCAAAGCCAGGGACAAGGAGATTACCGTTTGGAAGGGAATAGTTGGTGTCTGTCCAACAAAAACACCGATGGCGATCCCTTTTGCAAGCGACAAGGGATCGCCTTTCAGGCGGATAAAGCGAAGATACAAATATTTTATGAAACGGAGCATTTTGGCGAACATGCAAACCCCGGACGTGGACCATGGTCAGATTTCAATCTTGCCCGTGCATTTGCTTTGCTGCCTGAAGGGAGGGATACCTGGACAATGTTACCAATTCACGAATAGTTGAAATAACAGCTTTGCCCGGCGTCGGCAATACTTTGCCGAGGATTGGCGGTAATGACAAATTGCAGGTACAGCCCCACAGTAAATGTTTCTTACCACCATGTCCAGAGCTTCAGGTTCAGAAACGAAGACCGCACCATAAAAAAAGGGCGCGAACCGCAGTCCACACCCTTGACATTGCCGGCCCGGAAAAAGGTTATGCCGTCATTCTTTCAATAATATCGGTGATAGCGGTTCCCGACAGGCCCAGCCGGTATCCTTCCCCTTTAGCCCTGCCCTGTTCATCCCCGGCATTATCGGCAAGCGCCATCAATGACTCGTGTTCCTCCCGGCTAACGAAAGAATCGCCGTGATAATACCTGCGCAATCCGCGGCGGTATCCCTCGAAGAAGGAAGGATCTTCGGACAGGCGAATCAATATCTCGGCCCCGGACAGGTTGCGGTGAAATTCCGTTTCGTTCATTGCCGCCCCCCCTCCCGCAACCGGCTCTGCACCGCGGCGCAATATGCCTCAATTTGCTCTATGGCCTTTTCCACCTCCTCGAGCACGAAAAAAAATCCACCCCGTTCATACAGTGAATATTCGACATACTCCTGGGCCTGATCGGGCAATAACGTCTGCCTGAGATGCTCCAGTTTTGCCTTTGCCGCAAGTGCCGTCGACTCAAGCGGAAAATCCACGGTCTCGATCCGATCCTTTGCCAGTTGCATGCTCCAAACCATCAAAAATAACAATGCCGTATAAACCCTGCCGGTCCCATCGCGGACTCTCCGGCCGGAAAAACAGGCGGTTTTCTGTCAATCCCCACAATCCTCAAAATTGAGACATGCTGTTTATCAAAAAATGACGATGACAACAAGTTACTTTTTTATAGTTTCTGTAAAAAAAAAATCCCGGCGATTATTCTTTGCCGGCAAGACCCACCATGGCATGGAAAACCGGTGTCCAGTACATTGATAATGTCTTATCGGTGCTTGAGGCGGAAGACGGACCTGTTCCGGAAACGGCGAAGAAATACGTCAATCAGGAGCAGTTTTGCACCCTTTAGGGTGCGGCGGATGGATTGAAAATCACTGGTCTGAAATTTTTTGGCGTGAGCGTAAAATGTACAAGACGCACACAATGATCAGGTTTTCTTCCTTGTACGTGCAGTGCAAAAATATTTTCAAAATATTGACAATTTGATCCTGTGCCGCGCCATGGCATCAATCCAGATGAAAAAATGGGTCAGCGATTCCGAGGTTCACCTTGAGATCATGAAAAACAATCACCCGTTCTTGTCGACCTTCGAAATCGCACTCTTCCACCATTTCGGGAAGCCATAGTGTTGTGTCAATGAAGAAAGAGTACCGGGTTGTGATGTTCCGCCGAAAATGATTCTCCGCCAATACCGTGATGATGACCTGATTTTCTTGCAAGGAGACCGAAACCGGCCCTTTGCGTCCCTCTTTGACGCTATGGCCGATATTTCGGATCAGCAGGCCCAAATCGGTCTGATTTATCTGCTGGCCTCTGGAAACCTGCGTTCCAGGGTCGCGAAGATCTTTGCGGAGAATGAAAAACGGCAGCCATCTCAAAGGGCGGATGGCCACCTTCCCCTCACGGTCGGGATAGACGACTGCCATTCCCGCATGGGGCCGCTCGAAATCGAGGCGGATTGCCCCTGGTTTTTTATAGGTATACCGCAGCTTTTTTTCTTCCAGAGAACCATCATCGGCGTACTGGCGAATTTCAAGATTTGCCTGATAATCGATCAATTTATCGTAGGCGGCCTCCATTTTGCGGATCAGGCTGTCGGGGTCGATCTTGTCTGAACCGCATACGCGAGCCGGCGATACGCAGAACAGAATTATCAGGAGAATAACTTTAACCATTGTACTGCTCTTTCGTTATTTCTACCCCAGGGAGAAATGACAATTTTTCCCCTGGCGTGCAATACATTTTTGCCGAGGGAGCCGGGGTCTCTGCCTGCATGACCCCAGCAAACAATCATCAAGCGGAGGGCAAAATACAATTACGGCTTGAACATTTTCCTTTATGATGCGAAAAACGAAGATAATGAGTGCAGAGTGCAACGTCCTAACCCTGCACATTCAGTGCTCCCCAATTGTGCCGGGCGGCGGACCCTTTCCAAGGAGGTTCGGATGAAACCGAGGATAACGGTTATCACCATCGGCGTGGACGACCTGGAACGGTCACTGCGCTTCTATCGCGACGGTCTCGGATTGGCAACCGAGGGAATCATCGGCCAGGAATTTGAACACGGCGCCGTGGTGTTCATCAACCTCCAGGCCGGCTTGCGGCTTGCTCTCTGGCCCCGCCCGAGCATTGCCCACGATACCGGCCTTGCCGCCGGCCCGCCGAGCCCGACGGAATTTACCCTTGGCCACAACGTTTCTTCCAGAGATGAAGTTGACGCGGTCATGGACCAGGCCGCCACGGCCGGGGCCGTGGTCGTCAAACCCGCGCACGACACCTTTTGGGGAGGCTATGCCGGTTATTTTCAGGACCCGGACGGCCATCTCTGGGAGATCGTATGGAACCCGCAGTGGACCGAGTAAGAAAAGTGGACAAACCTGGATATCTGTACCACGGGAGCCGGCATCGCCTGGAGATTCTCGAACCGCGCCAGGCGATCGGACTGGGCGGAGAGGCGGATTGCCGGAAAGCGGTCTATGCCGTCTCGGTCTGGGAATGGGCAATCGCTTTTGCCTTTGCGTTTGTGCCCACAGCAGATGATGCGGTGTTCTCCGTAGACACGGAAACAAATCCGCCGCGCATCCTTCTTCAAAGCACCGATGTTGAATGGGACAGAAAAGGCTACCTCTACACCCTGCCCTCCGAGACCTTCGAGCAGGCGGATGACCTGCAGTGGGTTTCGTACTCTCCGGTAAAACCGCTCAGCGTCGAAGAGATCGATCCGCGGCAATACAGGGCATGGATCGTAAAGATGAACTAAACCTGGGCACGGATTGGGGAGAGCGGCATCTTACTTCTGCGTCGGGCGCCGGGGCATCAGGCGACACACAGCCTCGGGGCACGAGAAAAATCGAATCAGGCCGTCCGTAAACGGTGCCTGACTGACGGGGAAACCGGTTAAGAAGTCCCGCCCCATGTCAGCAGGGACTGCAGCTTCCCGGGATGGGGCTCGTCAATTTTCGTCGAATTTTTTCAGTTTCTCCCGTATCCGTTCCATTCCCTTGGTGTTTTCCTCCAGCAGCCACTGCAGCGCCTCGCCGAAA